>Ga0074195_1000572_pt1 | contig 68002 bp, 54 predicted proteins | sample EPASupsiteHSE623_FD_64525 | JGI IMG/M metagenome (GOLD analysis project Ga0074195, IMG submission 64525) | Bioremediated contaminated groundwater from EPA Superfund site, New Mexico - Sample HSE6-23 | ecosystem: Environmental > Aquatic > Deep subsurface > Groundwater > Contaminated ...
CGACGTCTGCGGCTTCCACGGCGAAAACCTCGGTTTCGGACATGGTCGCGACGATGTTGTCGGGCGTGATGCCCCGCTTCTTGGCGAAGTCGGCGAGGGAGTGGGCGCAGCGTATTGCCATGCCGTCGGTGATCTTGCGGGCGCGCACGGCCAGGGCTCCTTTCAGAATGCCGGGGAAGCAGACGGAGTTGTTCACCTGGTTGGGGAAGTCACCGCGGCCGGTGGCCACGATGAAGGCGCCTTCTTCCTTGGCCGCGTAGGGCCAGATTTCAGGCACGGGGTTGGCGCAACAGAAGACGATGGACTTGGGCGCCATCGAGTGTACCCATTCGCGCTTGACGGTATCGGGGCCGGGGGTCGAGAGGGCGATGAGGACATCGGCGCCCTTGAGGGCTTCGGCTTCCGTGGCGACGCGCTTAGGGTTCGTGGCCTGGCAGAGCTCCCATTTCCTGTAGAGCCTCGGGTCGGCCTCGATGTCCTTGCGGCCAGCGTGGAGCGAACCTTTCGTGTCGAACATCACCATGTTCTCGCCCTTGCCGCCATCGGTCATGATGAGGCGGGCGATGGTCGTGTTGGAAGCGCCGGCGCCCAGGAATACAATTTTGGCCTCCGAGAGCTTCTTGCCCGCGAGGGAGAGAGCGTTTAGAACGCCCGCCAGGGTGACGGAGGCTGTGCCCTGGGCATCGTCATGCCATACGGGGATGTCGCAGGATTCGCGCAGCTCGTCCAGGACCTTGTAGCAGTTGGGCTGGCTGATGTCTTCGAGATTGACCGCTCCCACCGAGGGCTGGAGCATCTTCACGAATTCGATGATCTTGTCGGGGTCGTGCTTGCCGTCCTTGCCCCGCGAATCGACGCAGAGGGCGATGCAGTCGACGCCGCCCAGGTATTTCATGAGGAAGGCTTTTCCTTCCATGACACCCAAGCCTCCAGGGGGCGTGCAGTCGCCGTCGCCCAGGACGCGGGTGGAATCGGATACTACGGCGACGAGGTTACCCCTGTTGGAAAGGGCGAAGGATTCGTCGTTGTTGTCGCGAATCGTCGTGGAAACCTTGGAAACGCCGGGGGTATACCATACATTGAACCAGTTAAAACCATAGACGCCGGCCTTGGGCACGGTCTGCATTTTGCCGCCGTAGAACTTATGCGCCTGAATGGAAAGCTTCTTGAGAAAGAGGGTCTGGGCGCGGGCTTTCTGGTCTTGGGTGAAGTCTTCGGGGAAGGCTTGGGAAAGGTTGGAGAGACTCAATTCCAACTTCATTAAGGTACCGTCCTTGTCAAATGGTTTGAGGAATGCGCGTAGCGCGCGAACGTTTTATAGTATCATAAGCCCACGCGCATCCACAAGGATTTATCGGGCTTCCTTAAGGGCAATTGGATAATTTATTAACGCCTTGAATCAGGAAATTCCCGTCAAAGCCTTTATGTACTGAAGGCGCATGTACTCATCGGGCTTGCCCGAATTATAGGCGGAAAGCTTGCCGCGCATGCTGTCCACCGAAGAGAACCCCTGGGCTTCGATAAGCGTCTTGAGGTCGTCGATGATCGTGCCTATCGCCTTCCAGCCGTCCTTGTAGATGGCTGAACATACCTGCGTTACGCTCGCGCCGGCGAGAATGAACTTAGCCGCGGTCTCGGCGTCGTGGATGCCTGTGGCGCCGGCCAGTTCGATGCCCGCGCGCTGAAAAAGGAGGGCGGTCCAGCGCAGGCTGTCGTGATATTCATCGGCGGTGCTCAAGGGCTGCGCGCGCACCAGTTTCATCCCCCCTATATCGATGTCGAACCTATAGAAACGATTGAAGAGGACGAGGGCGTTGGCTCCTTCCTTCGAGATGTTGTTGGCAAGATGAGGAAGGCTGGAGTAGTGGGACCCGAGCTTCACTTCGATGGGCAGCCTGGTGGAGAGTCTAGCTTCCTTGATCGTGGAAAGCACTCTGTTCTCGATATCTTTAGAGCTCAGCGCGGTGGAGTGCGGCATATAGGCGATATTCAGCTCGAGGGCGTCGGCGCCGGCTTCCTCGATCCGCTTGGTGAAGGAAGCCCAGGTTCCCGTGCCGACGCAGTTAATGCTGGCGAATATAGGCGTATTCCCGGCCCTAGTCTTCGATTCCTTGATGAGGTTGAGGTAAGCTTCCGTGCCTTTTTCCCAGGCGGTGCGGCTTATGAAGGCTTCAGCCTCGGGATACGCGTCGAGGTCGATGCCGATTTCCTCGGCGCCCAGCTCGGCCAGAATCTGTTCCTCGAAAAGGGATTTGAGTACGACGGCGCCGGCTCCGGCCTGTACGGCTTTTTCAACGCCTTCCGGTGTTCCCGTCAGGCCCGACGCGGCTACTATAATGGGATTGGCGAGTTTCAGTCCCATGAAATTAGTGGTCAAGTCGATCATATACTCTCCTTGCGTGGTTGTATCAATTTCTATTATACTATTATAGCGGTTTTTCCGCCTTTCGTGGAGCGCAAAGCGGATAAAAACAGGGGCGCGGCGATTTTCGCCGCGCCCCACCCTGCCCCGCAAAGAGGCTATGGAAAGTTCCCTCTATTTCAGGAAATCGCTCAACCTGTCGAACTGCGTCAGCGCGGTCCAGTTTCCGGCATCGTCTCCCGACAGCTTCACGCAGCCGTCGATGGCGGACGCGTAGGTCAGGGCGCCCACCTTCCTGTAGTTTTTATAAACCTGAAGGCTCGCGAAACTGTCGTGCATCATGACGGCGAATTTAGGAGCCACCGTCTTGATGAAGGATTTCGAGGAAGAGGTATCGCTGCCATGGTGGCCGACCTTTATCACATCGGCCTGCAGTTCGGCGCCGAATTTCTCGATGAGATCCAATTCGCGCGGCGTGTAGACGTCGCCCATGAAAAGCATGGTCGATTTGCCGAAGAAAAATTTCATGACGAGGGATTTGTTGTTTATGAACTGCGTTCCGTTCGCGGGATAGCCGTCATAATATTTTATATCCGGTTCGGGATTATAGACCTTAACGTTGACGGATTCGCCTATGGTGAACTCAGACCCTTCCTCGAGATAGATGATTTTAATCCCGCGCGAGGCGGCCTTACTCATCAAGCCCCTGTAGATGCTGCTGTCTGAATACACGACTTTGCTCATATAGAGCCTGTCCACGGGATACGTGGCAAGTATTTTCGCCAAGCCGCCAATATGATCGATGTGCGGATGACTCGCCACGACAGCGTCAATTTTCACGACGCCCATGGCTTCGAGGGCGGCTTCCACCTGCGGCGCGCAGTCGGGCGATCCGGCGTCGATGAGTACGACCTTGCCGTCGGGTGTCGTCACGATGCTGCTGTCTCCCGATTTTTCGTCGGTTTTAGCATCCTCAGGCAGATGTAGCTTCAGAAAGCGTACGACGAGTTTCCCCGCGTCATCTGTCCTGTCGAATATCTGAGTATAGCGGTCCGTCCTCGGGGCTTCCCCCGCCTGTTCCTGCGCGAAGGCGCCGCAGCCGGCGAAGATGAAACCGAAGGCGAAGACAAAAGCCAAGAATTTTCTCATTTGGAGGCCGCCTTGGAGAATCCGCTGAGAATGTATTTTTGCAGGATGACGAAGAGGATGATGATGGGCACGATGGCCATGACGGCTCCGGCCATGATCTGGTTCTGGTTCATGGTCTCAAGCCCAGCGTAGGAACGCTTGAGCTCGTAGACGCCCTGGGCTATCGTCCTTCGCAGCGGCGTCGTCGTCACCATCTTGGGCCAGAAATAGGCGTTCCAGCTATCGATGAAGGTGATGATGCCCACCGTCATGATCGTCGGTTTGCACATGGGTACCAGAATCTGGAAGATGATGCCCGTCCTGCCCAGCCCCTCGAGCCTCGCCGCTTCCATGAAGCTGTCGTCCACAGCCTTGAAGGTCTGCCGCAGCATGAAAATCATGTATGCCGAGACGGCGTTGGGGATTATCAGGCCGGCGAAGGTGTTTATCCATTTAAACTTGGCCACCATGACATAGATCGGCACGAAGGTTACCTGGATCGGTATCATGAGAGCGCCAAGCACGACGATAAAAAGGAAATCTCTTCCGGGGAAATGACCTTTCGCGAAGCCGTATGCGGCGAATGCTCCTATCGAAAGCTGGAGGATCATGATGCCCACGGTCATGACGATTGTGTTGAAGAAATACTTGCCGAAGGGCGCCATCTTAAGGGCGTCGGCATAGTTGTGCCAGTGGAATTCCGCCGGCCAGAGCGAGGGTACCGGCCTCAGCATCTCCTCGCTGCTTTTAAGCGAGGAGATGATCATCCAGTAGATGGGGAAGATGATAACGATCGTGACGGCGATGGCAAGGATATACTGGAGCGCCGTCCAGACCGTTTTCATATGAAGCGCTTTATTGTTGGTCAGCGATGTGGTGTTTGACATTGTTGCGCTCCTTCCTCACGACTCATAGTGGACATTCTTGTCCGAAATCTTCATGGTCGCCATCGTGAAGGCGAGCAGGATGACGAAGAAAACGCAGGCGACGACGGCCGCGCGGTCCACCCTGAATTCGACGAAGGCCAGCTCGTAAATCCAGTACACCATCACGTTCGTGCTTTCATAAGGGCCGCCGCTCGTCATGACGTCGATGGACTGGAATACTTTCATCGAAGCGATGAAGGTGGTGACGAAGAGGAAAAGCGTCGTCGGCGAGAGCAGGGGGAGTGTTATGTACCTGAAGCGCTGGAAGCCATTGGCTCCATCGAGCTTGGCCGCTTCGTAATATTCGGGTGAAATCCCCTTCATCGCTGAGAGATAGATCATCATGCCATAGCCCACGACTCTCCATCCCGTGAGAATGAGGACCGAAGCCAAGGCTGTCTTTTCGGAATTGAGCCAGGCGACGTTTGCCAGGCCGAAAAGATTGAGGATGTAGTTCAGGATGCCGTACTGATCGCTCAGTATCCACATGAAGACGATGGCCGATGTGGAAACGCCGATGTATTTGGGCATGAAGACGATGGAACGCATCGCGGAAAAAGGCTTGCTTTCCCTGTTGAACAGCGCCGCGAGCAGGATGCCGCCCAGCAGCGTGATGGCGATTTCCCAGAATGTGTAGGTGAAGGTAATCCTTAGGGAGGAGAGCCATGTGTCCAAACCTGAACCGGCAAAGAGCCACTTATAATTCTTGAGCCCGACGTATTTATAGTTGTCTTTGATCAGGTTCCAGTTGGTGAAGCCGATCCGGAAGAGTTCGACAATGGGGTAGTAGACGAAAGCGGCAAAAAACCCCAATGCCGGAAGAACGCAGAGAAAATCGTTCGTTTTCTCCCTTCTTCTATAATTCGGCGCTCGCGTCCGCGCCCCGGGTACTCTTGTCGCCTGTTTCGCCATTTCTTTCACTCCCCCGCTTAAAATGCGGCCGACAGGCTCAAGGAAGCCTATCGGTCATTCTGAGTATCGCAACGGAACGGATCCGTCTTGCCTTGCGCGCCGGCGGATCCGTTCTTTTCATGGCTGTGCCAGGATCAGTCCTGCAGCGCCTCGTCGATGAGCTTGGCGGCCTTCTGCATGGAAGCGGCCACGTCTCCGCCTTCGATTATAACTTTCGCCATCTCCTGCATCCAGACCTTGGAGAGAGCCGAGTAGGCCGGGTGCTGGATTCGGGGATTGATATGGTCGAGGTTGTCGAACACTGCCTTGAAAGCTGGCTTCTCGACGAGGAAGGCTTTGCCTTCGGCCGTCTGCGTCACCGAGTTTCGGGTGGGCATGTAGCCGGTTTTTTCGGCCCATAGCATGTTGACTTCCTTGCCGGTGAGGTAGGAAAGCAGCTTCCATCCGGCGTTCTTCACATCCTGCTTGTTCTTGGAAGGAATGAGAAGCACGCATCCGCCGATCTCGGAATCGCGTGTCTGGTTTCCGGGAAGGTAGTGCATGCCGACCTTGAACTTGGTGTTGGTGACGTACATGTTGTAGAGCGAGGTTGTGTGGATGACGGAGAATGTTTTGCCGTCGATGAAGTTCTGGCGCATGATGCCCGAGGCATCTTTGCCGTAAGCCCAGTAGGCCTGTTTCGCGTCGCACCACTTCTTGAGCTGTTTCGCGATTTCGACGGCCTTGGCGCTGGCGAGATCGGTGGTTTCGTTGTCGTCGTTGACGATTTTAACGCCAGAGTTGAGATAGAAGGTCTCGAAATACCACTGGTCCCAGCCGGGGATCACCGTCGCGTAACGCTGGGTGACGCCGTTGGACACCTTGGACGCTTTCTTCATGAACTCGTCCATGTCGGCCCAGGTTTCGGGAAGCTTGATCTTCTCGGCATCGGCCATGTCCTTGTTGTAGAACATGATCTGCGTGGAGATAAGGAAGGGAAGCGATACTTGCTTGCCCTTGAAGCTCGACGCCACGCGCAGGCCAGCGCCGAAGTCCTTGATGTCGAAGCCGGTGGCGGCGATGTAGGGATCCAGGATTTCGCACATGCCCGAATCGCCGTACTGGGCGATATAGGGCGTATTGGCTACCGTGACGGCGGGAAGCGTCGTTCCGGCCGCCTGGGCGGCGATGAGTTTCTCGTTGAGATCCGCATAGCTGCCCTGATAGATCGCTTCGACATCGATCATGGGATTCTGTTTCTCGAAATCGGCGACGACTTTGTCGATAAGGGGCGCGTACTGGGCCTCCATGGCATGCCACCACTGGATCTTGATGGGCGCCTTGACCGCGTATTTGTCGGCATCCGCTGCGCCCACGCTAAGGGTTGCCGCCACCATCATCGACAGGGCAATGATCGCAAAGAACGTTCTTTTCATGGTCTCCTCCTTGGCTCGTTTCCGAGCTGATGAATATCGATTCCGCCGTTTCGGATGTCCTTACGGCAAAGATCCCTTGATCAAATCCCTCGGGATTTGGAAGCCTGTGGTCTGGAAGCCTGCGGGAAAAACGACTCCAGGAAGGCCTTCCCTTCCGCGAGCCTGCCCAAATCGGTGCCGATATTGTATTCGAGCACGAGATTCAGGTCCCTTCCGGTTTCAGAGGCTGCGGACAGTATTTTTTTCCAGTCGATTTTGCCGTCGCCCAGAGGGGCATGCCTGTCCTTGGTTCCGTCGTTGTCATGCAGATGCAGGGCGTAGAGCCTGGCCCCCAGCGAGGGAAGCAGGGTTTCAACGTTCCAGCCGTTGATGAAGGCATGGCCGATATCGACGAGACAACCAATATCCTCGGGAAGGTCATCGAAAAAATCGATGAACTGCCGCTCGGTGAAGAGGGAGGTCGCGTTCGATCCGACATTCTCCACGAGGAGGAGCCGGCCATAGGCCGCATTGAATTCATGAAGTGCCAGCAGGTAGCGTCGAAGGCGCAACCGGGCGGCGTCCTTTGAGAAATGGAGATCAGAGCACCATCCCGTATGGAGCACGACATGGCTGGCCTCTACCATCGAAGCGAAGATGATGGTCTGGCGATAGGATTCCAGGACGGCCTCGCGCAGAAAAGAGTTTTCATTGGTCAGGTTGACGTCCCATACGGGAACATGGACTGAATAGCTTGCCTTCTTGGTCTTGAGCATGGAAGCGAATTCCTCCATGCGCAGGTGGAAATCATTCCATCCGGCACCATCGAGCATAAGCTCGATGTGCTCGGCCCCATTCTCCAAGAGCTTATCGACATTATCTTCGACGCTGCCGCCTATGAGGCAGAGCTCCGAATACGATATTTTCATCAGCGGCACTCCACTATTATCGTCATTGCCTGAGTTAATCCAGACAATTTAAATCAACAAATATACAAAATAAAGTATTTAAATTACTAAATCTTTCAATATAAATTTAACACCTGATGATATACCCATAATGCAATTATTGTCAAATATCTTCGTATTTTTTTGATTTTCAACATACTTTAATAAATTTTTAATAATTTTTTAACAAATTTAACGGATTTTACTTGCGCTATTCTTAAACCGCGTTTAGGATATTTATTACGTTCAATCTATAAGCGGCAGGCAAATGGACAAGAAATCGAATCCGACATTGAAGCAGGTTGCCGAACTCTCGGGGTTTTCGCAGGCTTCGGTGTCCATGATCCTGAACAAGCGAAGCGATGTCTCTTTTTCCGAGGAAACGGTGCGCCTGGTACTAAATGCCGCGAAAAAACTTGGCTATGAAAAATCCGCAGGCGTCAGCCGGAAAAAGCGTCTTGCCGGCAAGAATATTATCGCCGTATTCTGCCCCAATATTTCCAATCCCTATTATTCGACCCTCGTCCAGGCGATCGAGCAGTCTGCCTGGGAGAAAGACTTTCAGGTAATGATAATCAATACCTATCGCTCCCCCGATGTCGAAGCCAAGAATCTTTCCATTCTGCAGGAGGCGGAAATCGCCGGTCTCATCTTCACCATGCCGCCGCAGGTTCCCCGCGCCCTGGAGAAGACGAACAGAAGCGTTCCTGCCGTCCTCATCATCGACAAAGGCTCGTCCATAAACCTGGACACGGTGGAAATGGACAATCACGGGGCTGGCGTTCTCATAGCCAGGCACCTCCTGGGACTTGGACACAGGCATATCGCCTACGTTTCCACGACCCTCGACGACGCCAACAGCATGCGCCTCCGCCGCCTTAGAGGCCTGGAGGAGACATTCCGCGCCGAATGCCCCGGAGGAAGCGTTTTTGTCCGCGCGCGCGACGTGACGCCGGCCGAGGAACTGCAGGATCTCTTCATAGAACATCATGTCGGCTACGAACTCGCCAAGGAATGTCTGACGGACAGGAAAATCACCGCCTTCGTGGCGGTGAACGATATGGTGGCTTATGGGGTCATCGACGCTATCGCGTCGGAGAATCTCAGGGTTCCCGATGACTACAGCGTCTGTGGTTTTGACAACATCTTCCCTTCCAGGCTCTCTCCCATTTCCCTCACCACCGTGGACAGTTACATCATAGACAAGGGACACAACGCTTTTGCCATGCTGTACAGTCGGCTGAACGGTTCCAAGGCTGCCTTGTCGGGGCCTGACGTCATAACCCGCGTGGAATATCCGCCCAGGCTCATGGTCAGAGACTCTACCTCGCGGGCGAAAGACGCCTCCGGAGGACGCTAGGATGAGCAGGGTATTCGCGCATAGGGGTTTGAGCGCATCGTATCCAGAAAACACGATCCTCGCTTTCGGGAAAGCCCTTGAAGCGGGCTGCGAAGGCATCGAACTGGATGTCCAGCTGACGCGGGACGGCGAGCTCGTCATCATCCACGACGAGACGATAGACAGGACAACAGACGGCAAGGGGAAGGTCAGGGATTTTTCTTTTGAGGAACTGCGGCGCTTCGACGCGAGCGGACGATTCGCGGGCAGCTATGGACTCAATTCCATTCCCGGCCTTTCAGAATACTTCGATCTGGTGAAAGACCGGTCCATCATCACGAATATCGAACTCAAGAACAGCATATTCGCCTATCCCGGCATCGAGGAAAAGCTCGTCGCCATGGTCGGGAAATACGGACTTGCCGACAGGGTGCTTTACTCGTCGTTCAACCACCAGTCCCTCCTGAAATGCAGACAGATCGCGCCCCGCTGCGAAATCGCTTTCATCATCAGTTCCTGGCTGATTTCGGCGGGATCCTACTGCAGGCGGGAGGGCGGAAACTACATCAACCCGCGCTTCGGCTTTTTAACCAAGGAGAATATGGAAGAACTGCTTGAAAACGGCATCAGAGCCATGGCTTGGACCGTGGACGAGCCAGCTGAAATGAAAAGGCTCGCCGGCATGGGGGTCGATTCCCTCATCACCAACGAGCCTCTGCTCGCTCTCGACGTTTTGGGCAGATAGCGCCGGAGCGATTTCCCATTCCAGCGCTAGAGTTCCATTTCTAGAGTTCGAGCGACTTGGTCGCTATCCTGTCCAGAACTCTGGCGACGAAGACGTCGAGCGCCATGCCATTCTCCTGCCGCCCGTCCCTGAAACGCACCGAAACGGCTTTTTCGTCCATTTCCTTCTGTCCAACCACCAGCATATAGGGAATTTTCTGGTTCTGCGCGTCGCGGATTTTCGCGTTCATGCGCGAGTCGGAGAGGTCGGCGCGAGCCCGCATTCCGGCGGCCTTGAGATCGCCCACCAGTTTCTTGGCGTAATCGTCGAAGGCGGGAGCGACGGGGATTACCGTCACCTGCTCGGGGCAGAGCCATACGGGGAAGGCGCCCGCGGTATGCTCGAGATAGACGCCGAAGAAGCGCTCGATCGAGCCTAACAGGGCGCGGTGGACCATGTACGGCCGCTTGCGCTGTCCGTCGGCGTCGACGTAGGTCATGTCGAAGCGTTCGGGCTCGTTGAAGTCGAACTGTATGGTCGTCAGCTGCCATTCGCGACCGATGGCATCCTTCACTTTGAGGTCGATCTTGGGTCCGTAGAAGGCGCCGCCGCCCTCGTCTATCTCGTAGGCGAGACCTTCCTTGTCCACGGCCTTGCGGAGGCTCTCGAGGGCTGCGCTCCACATCTCGGGGGCGCCGACGGAGTCCTCGGGATTAGATGGCTTGGTGGCCAGATATGCTTTGATTTCCTTGAAGCCGAGGGTCTTGTGCATAAACAGGGAGAAGCGCAGGACTTCGGCGATCTCATCCTGAATCTGATCCGGCGTGCAGATGATGTGGGCGTCGTCCTGGGTAAAGCCCCGCACGCGCATGAGCCCATGCAGGGTGCCCGAGCGTTCATAGCGGTAGACGGTGCCGAGCTCGGCCCAGCGCAGGGGCAGGTCACGGTAGGAGTGGTTGTTCGTCTTGTAGATCATGATATGGAAGGGGCAGTTCATCGGCTTGAGATAGTAGTCATCCTCGTCGATCTTCATCGACGAGTACATGCCCGCCTTGTAGAAGCCGAGGTGTCCGGAAGTCTCCCAGAGCCAGCTCTTGCCGATATGAGGGGTGAATAGCACCTCGTAGCCGTTCTTGTAGTGCTCATCGCGCCACCAGTTTTCGAGGGCGACGCGGAAGCGTCCGCCCTTGGGATGCCAGTACACGAGACCTGGCCCCGCCTCTTCGTGCGTCGAGAAGAGATCCATATCCTTGCCGAGTTTGCGGTGGTCGCGCTTTTCTGCTTCCTCCAGCAGCTTGAGGTGAGCCTCTAGATCGGCCTTGGAGGCGAAGCAGAAGGCGTAGACGCGGGTGAGCATCGGGCGCTTCTCGTCGCCGCGCCAGTAGGCTCCCGCGATGGTCTTGAGCTTGAAGCAATCGGGCCGGATAGAGCGGGTATTCTCCAGATGAGGTCCCCTGCAGAGATCCATGAAGCCATCCTGCTCGTATATGGAAATGGTTCCGTCCTCCAGGTCCTCGATCAGCTCCAGCTTGAAAGGCTGGTCGGCGAAGAGCGCCCTCGCCTCTTCCTTGGAGACTTCCTTCCTGACGAAAGCGTGTCCGCCGGAGATGATGCGTCTCATCTCCTTCTCGATCGAGGGAAGGTCTTCATTCGTTATTGGGGCAGGCAGGAGGAAATCGTAGTAGAATCCCTCGTCGATCGCGGGTCCTATCCCGAACTTGGTGCCGGGAAAGAGATGCAGCACCGCCTCAGCCATAACATGGGCGGCCGAATGCCTCACCATGTTCACGTCGTTCACCATAGCACAGCTCCTTTTTCGCTGCCTTGAAAGCCCTTGAGGGTTCAGGCGGCGAGTGTCAAATACGACGCGGCCCCCATCGCAATACGCCCATACGGGAAGCCGCGCTTCTCGTAAGGACGAATCGCGTGGGGGCCTATGGAACTCAAGACGCGCTTCACAGCCGTCCGACGTTAGGCTTCACGATGATCCGCGGTGCCACCTTACTTCGGCTCCCCGCGACGGGGGCCGCTCTCGACGCCTTTGACGGAAGGCCGCCGGAACCGGATACTCGCCCCTCAAAGGGGAGGCTTTCACCGGAACTGCTACGGAGTGGTTTTCTTCGGCGCCGCGACGGGATCCTTCCACCCAGAGGTTCGCGGCTATTGTCGCGCGACGCTCGGGATCCCTCTCTCATGACGCTGAGCAAGCCGAATACTTGTCTCCATCATCGCATTTAGCTAAATATCCTACGGAGCGCAGCCGAATGTCAAGCATGACACCTGTGCATCGTCGACCGGCCGGAGCCGCTTGCCTGCGGAAATGCCTCCGCTATTTCCAAACACCTTGTTTATAATTATATTCGTAGATATTTTATGAACAGCATGAATGGACAACTATCGAACGAAGGCCAAGCGGTATCCCAGGAGGAACGGATCGTCGAACCGAAAGAACCCGAAGAGTACAGGGTTCTTCTTTTAAACGACGATTTCACGACCATGGAATTTGTCGTCTCCGTACTCATGACGATCTTTCACAAATCCCTGCAGGAAGCCAACAAGATCATGATCGACGTACACAGGAAAGGCAGGGGCATCGTCGGCGATTACTGCTATGACATCGCCGCCACAAAAATCAATCAGGTACACCTGCTCGCGAGGCAAATGGGCTTTCCGCTGCGATGTACCATGGAGAAAGTATAAGGTATGAAGGTAAGCCAGGAAGTCCAGGCCATTTTCAACGCGGCCTATAACGAAGCGAAACTCAGGAATCACGAATATCTCACGCCTGAGCACATACTCTACGCGGGTCTCTCCTTCGAGAAGGTCAGGCTTGTCATGGAAAACTGCGACGCCGACACAGACCAGCTCAAGCGCGGCATCGAAGCGTATTTCGAGCAGAAGGTTCCCGTGGTGCGCAGCCCCGCCGAACCCGTCCAGACCTCTTCCTTCCAGGCCGTCATAGAAAGGGCGGTAATGCAGTCCCAGGCTTCGGGCAAGGACGAAGTGGAGGTCTCAGACCTTATCGTCTCGCTCTACGACGAAGAAAGAACCTATGCGGGCTATTACATGCGCAAGCTCGGCATCAAACGCCTGCAGCTACTCGAAGTGCTCTCCCATGGGATGGACGATTCCGACGATGGATACATTCTCGGCGGCATGGAGGATGGCGATGCCAAGCCTGAGCTCGAGGGCAAGGAAAAACGCGCGGGCAAGCCAGGTCCCCTCGAGCGTTTCGCGACCGACCTCACGGCGCAGGCGACGGCGGGCAAGCTCGAGCCCGTGATCGGCCGCGACGCGGAAATCGAGAGGACCATCCAGGTCCTCTGCAGGCGCCTCAAGAACAACCCCATCCACGTGGGCGACGCTGGCGTAGGCAAGACCGCCATAACGGAAGGCCTAGCACAGCGCATCGTGGCGGGCAAGGTCCCTCCCCTTCTCAAGGACTATACGATTTACAGCCTCGACATGGGCGCCCTCCTCGCCGGTACCAAGTTCCGCGGCGATTTCGAGGAGAGAGTCAAGAAAGTGGTCGATATCCTCCTCAAGAAGGAAAAGGCCATTCTCTTCATAGACGAAATACATACGATCGTCGGCGCTGGAGCGGTGACGGGCGGATCCATGGACGCGTCCAACCTTCTCAAGCCGGCCCTCACCTCGGGCAAACTCCGCTGCATCGGTTCTACCACCTATGACGAGTACAACAAGATATTCGAAAAGGACAGGGCTCTGTCGCGCCGTTTCCAGAAGATCGACATCGTCGAGCCCAGCCAGACCGAAACGGTGGAAATCCTTAAAGGTCTTCGTTCCAAGTACGAGGATTATCATAAGGTCCGCTATACCGACGAGGCCCTGGAGGCCTCGGTGAGGCTTTCCGCGCAGTTCATCACCGAACGCAGGCTCCCCGACAAAGCCATCGACGTGATCGACGAAGCCGGAGCGAGCGCCAGGATCAAGGCCTTCAAGACCGGCGAGGAAACGGAAAATTTGGTCATCGATATTAAAGTGCCCGAAATCGAGACCGTCGTCGCCAAGATAGCGCGCATTCCCGAACGCTCCGTGACGTCTTCCGAGAAGGATAGGCTCGCCAGCCTGGAGACTTCCCTCAAGCGCGACGTATTCGGACAGGATCCGGCCATTGACGCTGTCGTCAAGGCAGTGAAGCGCAGTCGCGCCGGATTCAGGGCTCCCGACAAGCCCGTGGCCAACTTCCTCTTCGTCGGCCCCACGGGCGTGGGCAAGACCGAACTCGCCAGGCAGCTGGCCAAGCAGCTGGGCGTCGTCCTCCACCGCTTCGACATGAGCGAATACCAGGAAAAGCATACGGTATCGCGCCTCATCGGCTCGCCCCCCGGCTATGTGGGCTACGAGGAAGGCGGCCTGCTCACCGACGCCGTGCGCAAGAGCCCTCATGCCGTCGTCCTCCTCGACGAGATCGAGAAAGCGCACTCCGACATCTACAATATCCTCCTTCAGATAATGGATTACGCCACCCTCACCGACAATCAGGGCAGGAAGGCCGACTTCAGGAACGTCATCCTCATCATGACGAGCAACGCGGGAGCGCGGGATGTCGGCAAGAACCTCATCGGCTTCGGCGACCGCTCGGTCACGAACTCAGCCCTCGACGAAGCGGTGGAGCGCGCCTTCACGCCCGAATTCCGCAACAGGCTGGACGCCGTCGTCCATTTCGGCAACCTGCCCATGGAGATTATCGAAAGGATAGTGATCAAGGCCCTGGACGATTTCAGGGCTCAGCTCGCGGAGAAGAAAGTGAAGCTCGTGACGAACGAGACCGTAATCAAGCATCTGGCCGAAAAGGGCTATTCCAAGGAATTCGGGGCGCGTAACATTGGCCGCCTGATCGAAGACAAGATCAAATCCTTCTTTGTCGACGAAGTCCTCTTCGGAAGGCTCGAGCATGGCGGCACGGCGATAGCCGACGTTATCGGCGGGGAGATCAGCTTCTCCGTCGCGCCTCAACTCGACGAGGCGCTGCAGCCGGTCGAAACGCATTCCTGAAAGCGAGATGATCCGTTTCCTGCGATCCGTACCTCATCTCGATGAAGGCTGCTCCTATTCGTTTCCTCCCGTGGACGGGTCTTCCCCCGAAGGCATCGTATGCGCGGGAGGCAACCTTTCGCCCGGAGTCCTTCTATCCTCCTACAGGCAGGGGATTTTTCCCTGGTACGGCGAAGGCGACCCCATTCTTTGGTGGAGCCCCAATCCGCGCTTCGCGGTGCTTCCGGAGACCTTTCACCTTCCGGCAAGTTCAAGAAAACTGTTGAAACACCATAATTTCAAGCTCAGCCTCGACAGGGAATTCGGCCAGGTGATTTCCCGCTGCGCCAGCGTTCAAAGGCCGGGCCAGGACGGCACATGGATTCTCCCGGAGATGAGGAATGCCTATGAAAAACTCCATGAACTGGGCTATGCCCACTCGGTGGAAGTCTGGCATGAAGGTTCTCTGGCGGGAGGTCTCTACGGCATCAGCCTGGGCGGAGCCTTCTTCGGGGAATCCATGTTCAGCCTGGAAAGCGGGGCTTCGCGCGCGGGCTTTCTCTGTCTGGCGATGATGCTGTTCGAGCAGGGGTTCACGCTGATAGACAGCCAGGTCCATACGGAGTATGTCGCTGGCATGGGGGGCGTCGACCTGCCGCGCGGCGCTTATCTGCGGCGCCTCGAAGCATCCCTGCCGCAAGGGGACAGAAAAGGCTCCTGGGAAGACGCCTTTCCGCTGTTCCCCGCCTCAAAAGCCCTGGCCGACATAGCCGGCGCCGATAAGATCGACGCGAGCCGCGCGGAACCATAGAATATTTTGCGGTTTTCCCGTACATTTAAGTCAATGACAGGACGTTCAGGACAATGAAAATACTATTCGTGCAGCTGCCCGTGCAGGATCCCGACTGGAACGACGCGGTGGCCAACGTGCCGTTGGCCGCCGGCTATCTCACCGCCTACGCCGAATCCCAGGGGCTGCTTCAAAGATCGGAATGGAGCATCCTCGACCAGGACATAACCAACTGCGCCTCCGATACAGCCATCATCGAAACCCTCGCGGCAGCGGAACCCGATGTCGTGGCATTCAGTCTCTACGCATGGAACCTGGAGCGAAGCCTCTATATAGCCGGCAAGGCCAAGGACAGGCTTCCAAGAACACGGTTCATCGCCGGCGGCCCCGAAGTGATCGACGGCATGCCCATCATGTCCAGATCCCCCTTCAACACCCTCGTTTCGGGCGAAGGCGAAATTCCCTTTTCGGAAATCCTGCGCGACATCAAACAGCACCGGCCTCTCTCCAAACTCTATAAAGCCGAGGGTCTGCTCGATTTGGCGACCCTTCCCAATCCCTACCTGGCGGGCACCCTGCCCATGGTCAAGGACAGTCCCGTCCATATAGAGACCATGCGCGGCTGCCCCTACCACTGCGCCTACTGTTTTTACGGGAAAAACTACCCCACTCTCAGGCGCTATCCGGACGAGCAGGCCATATCCCTCATAAGAAAGGCCTCCCAGGTGGGATCCTCCGAACTGTACATAATGGATCCTTCTTTCCAGTTCGGCGCCGACCTGGAGACGAGGCTGGCCGCCTTCGCGGACGCGAACACCGCGGCGATCCCGATGCACACCGAGATGAGGCTGGATTCCGTGACTGAAAAGCTGGGCTCCCTCCTGAAATCGGCGGGCATCGCATCCATCGAGGCAGGTCTCCAGAGCATCAACCCCAAGGCCCTCGAGGCCGTCAATCGCGGCATGGACAAGGACGGCTTCGTGCGCGGCGCCGAGATCCTCCAGAAACAGCACATCATCATAAAGACGGGACTCATCCTGGGCCTGCCCTTCGACGGCTACGAGCAGGTCATAGAAACCTTCGATTTCCTCGGCATGCACGGTCTCGGCCAGGAGGCGGAACTCTACCCCCTCTCCTTCCTGCCGGGGACGGATGCGAGGGAGAGAGCCGACGAATGGCGCATGTCGCGCATGGAACTGCCCCCTTACTGGGTGACGAGCAATGACTGGATTTCCGGGGACGATATGATCGACGCGATAGCTTCCTTCGAGGAAAGTTTCGATGTCGAGTGGGCTTCTCCGCCCTCACCTCACTTTTCGGCCGAAAAGTCCGGATACAAGGCCTTTGTCGACACGAGAAAGCTGGAAAACATCGACTGGATGCGCCTGAATCCCACGAGGCTGGCCAATTCCGTGACCCTCCTGGCCGACGCCGACGACCCGGAAAGTCTTTCCAGGCTCGTCCGCGCCGCCAGGGATCTGCGGCGGGACAATCCCTATACCCTGTACCAGATCATCCTCATGAGCGACACGAGAATACCCTCCGAACGCCTGGTGGAGCGCATCCAGGATGCCTTCATCTATCCGGACCATTATTACGAACTATCGCATTTCTTCTCGCCCGATCCCCAGGAAGGCTACCAGACGAGGATGTTCTTCGCCACGAAGAATTTCGCCCTCGCCTACCGGGCCATAGAGGAAGCGCAGGACCTGGAGACGATGGTGATAATATCGGCCAAGGCCGGGTACAACGCCGAAAGGCTCTCCGAGCTCCTTCCCTATGTCATTTTCGACCGGGAGAGAATTCCCTTCGACAGACTTTACGAACTGCTTACGCTCTACGCGGACTTTCCCCACATGCTCATCGAGGCGCCCGAAGACCTGTTCTAGTACATAGCCTTGAGATCGGCCTCGCTGGAGCAGGTTCCCTTCGCGAGAAAGTCCCTTATATTCCCCACGGTTATATCTATCGCGCGCAGCGTCGCTTGGTTCGTCGTGCCGCCTACGTGGGGCGACAGGATTACGTTGGGAAGCTCGTGAATCGGGAATCGCGAAGGAGGGCCGTTTCTGCCAGTCTGAGGATAGGTGTACCAGGTATCGATCGCCGCCGCCCTGAGGACCCCGTCCCTGAGCGCGAGGTAGAGGCCTTCCTCGTCCACGATAGAGCCCCTTCCCACGTTCACCAGGACCTTGTCCTTCATCGTGGCGAGTATTTCCCTGGTCAGCAGCCCGTCGGTGAGGGGCGTCGCCGGCAAGGCGACAAAGACGATCTCGGCTCTGGCGATCGCTTCTTTCAGGTCGGGAATTACTTCGTCAAAGCCTTCGGGAAGCGCCATGCCCGTCTTCCGGCGCCATCCGTACACCTCGCAATGAAAGGCCTTGAGGAGCTTCGCGAGTTCGCATCCTATCGCCCCCGTGCCCAGAATCGCGCACTTACGTCCGAAGAGACTGTCCCAGTTGTCCTCGGCGCCTCGCCTTACCCAGAATCCGTGCCAGAGCCCTTGCTTGAGGTCGTTATGGTATTCGACGATGCGGCCGAAGTAGGCCAAGGTCATGGCCAGAGCTTTTTCAGCCACGTCAAAGGCGTTCGCGTGGACATTGTAGACATGGACGCCGCGATCGGCCAGTTGCCTCAGGGGCAGATGGTTGATGCCGGTAAAAGACTGAAAAATGGCTTTCAGTCGAGGCGAGGCGAGGTAGGTTTCCTTTGGCAGCTGGCCCGCGAGCAGCGCGTCCAGCTCTGTCGCCTCCGGCGCGTCCGGTTTCAGGCCATGGAGGAAGGTATGCTGCGGAAATTCCAGCCTGAGAGCATCGATGCGCCCCTCCCACACGGAATGCTGTGGCATGAACGAGCCTATGATCATGATGTGCTCCTTTCGTTTGATTTCGTCTGTCAGGATAGAGGGAGATCCAGCCGTTTTCAAGGCTCCCGGGGATATTGTGGCAAAAGGTTGGCGGACAGAGTCTGTTTCCTGCTGGTAGGGCCGGAAAAATGTGATATACATTAAGCAAAGGGATTTTTGCCCTGGCCTTTAATGCCGATAAATTAAATATAATATGCATACCCGCATAGAGTTCCAAGGAGAGGTAGACGATGATACAGAAAATCAAGCGCGGACGATGGACAATCCTCGCAGCATTGGCGACGATCTTGCTGGCCGCATCATGCGCGAGCGCGCCGCCGCCCAAAGAAGTCACGCTCTCCGATCTCGTGGTCGCCGGTGACATTTCGGCGATCAAGAAGTTCTACGCGAATCAGGAACAGCTCAACATGAAGGATGGGCAGGGGCTGTATCCCCTACATTACGCCGTCATGAGGGGAGACGCTCAGATAGCGGAAATTCTGATTGTGCTGGGCGCGAAACCCGACATGCAGGATCCAGCCGGCAAGACGCCCCTGCGTTACGCGATCGACCGCAAGCAGATAGCGTCGGCTAAAATGCTTGTGGACAGGGGCGCCAATCCCTTCATCAGCGACGCCGCTGGTTCCACGCCCGCCGAAGCTGTTTTGAACGCGGGCCCCGAGATGATCAACGCGGTCTTCAACGCCAAGAACATAGACGGTTCCGGGCAGGATGGAAGAACCATCCTCCACATGGCCGCCGACGGCCTCAAAGTAACCGAAACCGGACTGCTTCTAGACCTTGGAGCGTCCGTCCAGAGAAAGGACAAGGCGGAACGCACCGCCCTCGATCTCGCCCTCCTCCAGCCGAGGGAAAAGAACGCGGCCATCATAGCGGAAAAGCTTATCCAGAAGGGAGCTAATCCTTCTTTCCCCGAATTCTCTTGGTTCGCCACGACGGTCCGTTCGGCGGACTACAACACGGTCCGGTTCAGCAACGGCAACACGCCGCTCCACGAAGCCATTTCGCGCTTCCAGCTGGGCTTCGCCGACTTCCTCCTCTCCAAGGGACTCACGCCCAACATCAAGAATGTCGGCGGCGACGCGCCTCTGCACAGCACCGTCAAGACGGGCTGGTTGGAGGGGGCCGAACTCCTTCTCAAGAATGGCGCCGATCCCGACATCAGGGACGGAAAGAACAATACGCCCCTCCACCTGCCGGCCCCGGCCACGCTCAGACTTCAGGTGACGCAGCTTCTCCTGCGCTACAAGGCCGACCCCTCCCTCAAGGACCAGGACGGCAACACCGCGCTTCACAAGGCGGTAAAGCTGGCATACGAGCCCATGATCGTCGAGGAACTCCTCAAGGCGGGAACCCCCGTGAATTCGGCCAACCTCGAGGGAGACACTCCCCTCATGATCTGCGTGAAGGCTGGCAACTACCAGTATGCCGACGCCCTCATCACCGCAGGAGCCGATGTATTCCTCCGCAACCTGAAAGACGAGAGCCCGCTCTCCATCGCGGTCGGCAGAGGCATCGAAGCCGTGGATAAAATAGTCCTGAAAACCAATGTCCTCCAGCGCGACAACCTCGGCAACAGCGTCATCGCCACCGCCGTGGGCATGAAGGGCTCGCCCGAAGTCGTCTCCCTCATCCTTTCCAAAGGCGGCGATCCCAACATCAGGAACAACTCAGGCGACAACGCCCTCCATGTGGCGGTAAGGCTCAATCTCGCTCAGCAGGGCCTTCTCCTCATCAACGCCAAGGCTGACATTTTCGCAGCCAACGCCACCAAGGACACGCCGGTGTTCCTCGCCCTCGCGGCGGCCGACGGCCCCTACGACTGGTTCTTCATTCCCTCCGTCATCACGGCCCGCGACTCCAACGGAGACACGGTGGGCCACCTCGCCGCCCGCAAAGACCTGGCCGATGGCCTGGATTACCTGCGCGGCAGGGGAGCCGACCTTGAGGCCGTCAACTCGGCGAGGGAAACCCTCCTCCACGCCGCCGTTCGCACCGACGCCGCCGAGGCGACGCGCTACCTGATCGCCAGCGGCGCATCCCTCACGGCCCGCGACATCAACGGCGACGCTCCGCTCAACGTGGCCGTCCTCGCCGGAGCCAAGACCTGTCTTCAGGTTCTCGTGCTTTCGGGCGTCGACCTAAACGCACGCAACTTCACCGGGGAAGCGGCCCTCCATCAGGCCGTGCGCAAACAGAACAGCGCCTTCGCGACCTATCTCGTGGACCGCGGGGCCCTGCTCGAGGTGAGGGACAACAGGGGACTGACGCCTCTGGCCGTGGCCGCCCGCGAGGCCCAGACCTCCATCGCGCAGTATTTCGTGAAGGCGGGAGCCCGTATCGACGCCCGCGACAACGCCGGTTCCACTCCACTCTATCAGGCGGTCGAAACCAGTCAGCTTGATCTCATCCGCGTTCTCGTGCAGTCCGGAGCCGATATCCTGGCCAGGAACGCCGCGGGTGATTATCCCCTCTACGCTTCGCTCAAGAAAGGCCAGTCCGTTCTGAGGGAAATCCTCGGCAACGGCTCCATGGACAAGGGCGATTCCGACGGAAAGACGCCCCTGAGGCTGCTCGTCGAGACGAGGGCTTCACCTGACATGCTAACCCTCGCGCTGAGCCTGGGAGCCGATCCTTCTAGCAGGGACAAGTTCGCCAACACTCCTCTCCATGCCGCCCTGAACCAGAAGGACAACGCCACGGCGGCCCTTCTGCTCAAAGCCAAGGCTGACCCCTTCGCGCCCAACTATCAGGGCGTGACGCCTATCTCGCTCGCCCTCGCCGACCCTGCCGTTCTCAAGGACTTCGCGCAGGCCGCCGGTCTCGACGCCGCTGATGTCCTGGGCGAAGGCTTCCTGCACTATGCGGTCAGGACTGGCAGAGGCGACGCGGTAAAGCTCCTTATCGACCTCGGAGCCGACAAGAACGCCAGGAACATCTCAGGCGAGACCGCCTTCGATGTGGCGAAGACCAAGGGCGATACCGCCATACTGACAATGTTCTGATAAAGGAATCATCATAGCGATAAAAAAAGGCTGCCACGATGGCAGCCTTTTTTATTTCATGCGTCGGAGGGCCCAGGCCTCGGGAGCTATCTTTGCGATTTCAGGAACCGCACTCCGAAAGTTCCTTTCTCTGCCTGAGCTTTTCAAGGGCTCTTTCCTGAATCTGGCGGACTCGCTCCCTCGTAATGCCCAGAACCTTGCCCGTTTCCTCGAGCGTATGGGTCGATTCGCCGGAAAGGCCGTACCGGAGCTTCAGTATCGTCGTCTCCCTTTCGCTCAGGTCGCTGAGTATGCAGTCCAGCAGCTCCTTCATCGTCGCGGTAAAGGCTTCCGAATAAGGATCGATGCCGGTCTCGTCGCTGATGACGTCGGAGAGGGAGGTGCTGTTCTCGTCGTCGATAGCTGAATCCAGGCTTGCCGTGTTCTGGGAAAACTCCATGACTTTCAGCACTTTTTGTCTCGTCATATCCACGCGTCTGGCCAGTTCGTCGACTTCGGGAGCCCGGCCCAATTCCTGGGTGAGCTGTTTGGAGGCGTAGTAACATTTGCGTATCGTATTGAGCATGTGGACGGGAATTCTGATGACCCTGCCCTGGTCCGCCAGGCTTTTGATTATGGCCTGCCTAATCCACCAGGTGGCGTAGGTGGAAAACCTATAGCCGCGAGCGTAGTCGAAACGGGCCACCGCTTCCAGAAGGCCGATATTGCCCTCGTCTATAAGATCGAGAAGCCCCAGGCCCCTGTGCTGATAGCTCTTGGCGATGGAGACGACGAGGCGCAGATTGGAGCTGATCATTATCTGTTTGGTATTGGTCTGCTGTTTTTCCAGCTCGGCGAGTTCCCCGCCGAAACAGGCGTTCCCCTCTTCATTGATCCTTAGGCGCAGCGTCTCTATACGTTTGGTCAGATCCTGGATTTCTTTTCCGATTCGCTGCTCCTCTTCGGCATTGAGGAGGCGGAATTTCGCTATCTGGAGGAGGTAAAGAGAGAGGGGGTCTTTCTCTTCAAAATGGCGTTTTTTCTTGTCAGGATGAATTTTGGAAACGTGGGGCGCTTCATGTCTCGAGCCAAGGGTTGAAGGAAGAGTATCGCGAGTTTCGCCGGTCGGTTCTTTCTTCGCCATGGTCCTGCTTTTTCGAACCTTTCGTCTTGCTGCTACTAAAACAATAGCATGAGCCAGGCCACGTTGGAAGAACAAAAATGAAAATATTATGAAAAATTATTACATCTAGTCGCGGGGAGCCAGGGCGGGATCGATGGGCTGGCCGTTTCTGAAAACGAAGAAATAGGCTATGGGCGAACCATCCTTGGCGTCGATGCCGATCTTGCCGATCTCCCGGCCCGAGGCCACCACGTCTCCCGTCTTCACCGAAAGGGCTTCGTTGCCGCCATAAACATAGACATAGCCCGATTTCGCCTGAATGAAAGCCACCTGGTTGAAACCTCTGGAGGGTCCAGCGGACACGACGGTGCCTGAGGCGACGGCTTTGGCCATCTCGCCCGGCTTGACGCGTATCATGATCCCCTCGAGCTTACCGTCCAGATACATGGCCTTGCCGGGGACCGGCCAATCCAGCTTCATGTCCACCGCCCTGTCCTGCGTTTTCACCGGATCGGGCATAGGAACATAGGTGGCGGCAGGAACTTCCGGCTTGGCCCCTGTCTTCACGACGCTCGTGGTAGTCGTAGCCTTGAGGGCGGGGCTGGCGGTGGTAGTCGTCTTGGCGGCCGTCGTCGCCGTCGTCTTGGCGGCGATCGTCGTGGTCGTCGATACGGGCGTTAAAGCCAGGGTCGTGGAGGGGATGGAAAGCGGCGGCGGGGAAGCGTTTTCGGTCAGCTTCATGCCCGGCACTATCAGCGTATCCCCGATCTTCAGGACATAACCGGCGCTGAGCTTGTTGGAAGCGAGGAGATCGTCGACCGTGACGCCATATTGCCTGGACAGGCCGAAGAGCGTCTCGCCCTTGGCGACGACGTGAACCGAGGGAATGATGAGGACCGTACCGATCCTCAGCTTCGTGGGGTCGGTTATCCCGTTGGCGGCGGCCAGGGCCTCGTAGGAGACCTTGTACTTGCGGGATATGGAATACAGCGTTTCGCCCTTCTCCAGGCTATGGGTGAGCGGATCCACGGCGAATGCCGGCATCGACAGAAACATGAGGGCGCATATGGTTATAGTTCTGAATATAGCTTTCTTCATTATTATTCCTTTTCGAGTATCGGCAGAAAACCTCAAAGCATTGAGGAAGGTTTCGGAAAAACACGATAACCACATTAAAGCAAATAAGGTTGGCGCAGCCGTGGTTACGCTCTTTTCATTTTACTATCAAACAGGTAGAATTATCTATATTATTTTCCAGGAGATTACAAGTCATGTCCGAGCGTTCACCTCTGCATAATGCGCGCTTTGCCTATATCCCCAAAATGCCGGAGATCTACGCGTCCCCGGTTTCCGCGATCAAGGCCGTGCCCACGGAAATCATAGAGCCGAAATACGATAAGAAAAGCCTGCGGGATATTTTCACCCACAGTTTCGGGAAACCGGCGGTAAAATTCGCCTCCGGCGACAATAGCTTCGCCTCCAACCCACTCACGATAGGCGTCCTCCTCTCAGGCGGACCCGCCCCGGGCGGGCACAATGTGATAGCCGGACTCTTCGACGGGCTGAAACGCGGCTCGTCGGAATCCAGGCTCATCGGCTTCAAGGGAGGCCCCGGCGGCCTCGTCGACGACAAGTTCGTCGAGATCACGGCCGAACTCGTGGATTCCTACAGGAACACGGGCGGATTCGATATGGTGGGTTCAGGCAGGACAAAGATCGAGACGCCGGAACAGTTTGAGAAAGCCCTGTCCAACGCGATGAACCACCAGCTCGACGCCCTCGTCATTGTCGGCGGCGACGATTCCAACACGAACGCGGCCCTCCTCGCCGAATATTTCGCCTCGCGCGGGACTTCCATCGCCGTCGTGGGCGTTCCCAAGACGATAGACGGCGACCTCAAAAACGAGTGGATCGAGGCTTCCTTCGGCTTCGACACGGCCACGAAGACCTATTCGGAACTGATAGGCAACATCTGCCGCGACGCCCCCTCGGGACGGAAATACTGGCACTTCATCAGGGTCATGGGCCGTTCAGCTTCCCATATCGCCCTCGAGTGCGCCCTCCAGACGAGACCCAACGTGGCGCTCATTTCCGAGGAAGTGGAAGCCAGGAAGATGAGCCTCTCGCAGATCGTCGACATCATCGCCTCCTCCGTCGCGGCCAGGGCCGCCAAGGGAGAGAATTTCGGCGTCGTCGTCATTCCCGAGGGACTCATCGAATTCGTCCCCGAGATGAAAACCCTGATCGTCGGCATCAACGAGCTGCTCGCGCACGAATCGGAGGCGTTCAAGGCCCTCCCCTCGCCGGACGCGCAGATAGCATTCATATCCGGGAAACTCCCCGCCGAATCGGCGGCGCTTTTCAATTCCCTTCCCCGCGACATCAGCGCCCAGCTCTGCTGGGACAGGGACCCGCACGGCAACGTGCAGGTATCCAGGATCGAGACCGAGAAGCTTCTCGTCTCCATGGTCAGGGAAAAGCTCTCGAAACTGGCGGCCAAGGGCGACTACAAGGGCAAGTTCGACTACCAGACCCATTTCATGGGCTACGAGGGCCGCTGCGCCTTTCCCACCAACTTCGACGCCGACTACTGCTACTCGCTCGGCTTCACCGCCTATCTTCTCGCGCTCTACGGCTTCTCGGGCTACATCGCCTCCATCCGCAACCTGGCCGCGCCCGCCCGCGAATGGATCCCCGGCGGCATCCCCCTCGTTTCGATGATGAACATCGAGCACCGCCATGGAAGCGACAAGCCCGTCATAAGAAAAGCGCTCGTGGAGCTGGACGGAAAACCCTTTAGATTCTTCTCTGAGCAGAGGGATAAATGGGCGCTCTCCTCGGATTACCGGCTTCCCGGAAGCATCCAGTATTTCGGGCCGCCCGCCGTCACCGACATGCCCAGCCTCATCATCCAGATAGAACGGAGTTGATCGAATGAAACGAACCCCCGTCATCGTTGTTTTTCTGCTGTTAACGATCCTGTCCGCCGGCGCCCAGGCAATTATCACCGCCGAGCAGTTTTTTTCGAAAGTATCCGACAAGTATTCATCGGTCGAGGATTTCGAGGCGTCGATCGCCATATCCAACGCCAGCCAGCCGATGATGGGGAAGCTGTATTTCAAATCGCCGTCATTGCTCCGTATTGACTTCACCCAGCCTCCCGAGCAGGTCATCGTCTTCGACGGGGAGAGGCTCGTCGTCTATATTCCGCAGTACAGGGCCGTGCTGCAGCAGGATACGGGCAGCGCCGGGCTTGGCGCTGGCGCGGCCGCGCTCGCGTCCAGGGAAGGCCTCTCCATGATGAAGCGTAACTATACGATCGCCTGGGAGACTTCTTCGCAGGCGGTGGCGCTCGATCAGGAGCATCCCGAATTGGTTCACAAGATGATGCTCACGCGAAAGACCGTCGTGGAAGGATTCAAGACGATCCGCATCGCTATTTCGCAGGATAGTCTCTTGATCCGCCGCATCGAGGGCTGGACGGTCGCCAACGAGAGAATCGCTTTTGATTTTACCGCGGTAAAGCAGAATCAGAACATTCCCGCGACGAGGTTCCTTTACGACGCTCCGGCGAGCGCCAACGTATACAACAACTTCCTTTTCCAATAACGCGAGGCGAAGAAGTCCTGATGGCTAAAATAGGTTCGAAAATACAAGAGACAAGGCTCAGGAAGGGACTCACCCTTGAGCGTATCGCCGATGACACCAACATCAGCATAAGGTTCCTCTCCAAGATCGAAAACGACGACTTCAGCGGTTTCCCGGGCGAGCCTTACATCATCGGCTTCATAAGGAATTACGCTGAATATCTCGGCCTCGACCCCGATATCATGATAGCCCGCTACAGAAACAAGGAAGCCGATTCTTCGGATATGCCTTCTTCGGCCGCGGCGACGGGGACCCAAGAGGTTGCCCGGGCGGCTGAGGCTGAGGCCGCTGCGGCTGCGGAGGCCCAAGAGGTTGCACGGGCGGCGGGGGCTCAGGTCGCCGCGGCTCCGGGGGCTCGGGAAGCGGCGGCGCAGGCCGCGGCCCAGACGACTGAGGCGGTTTCCATGGTGCCCGCCAAAGATCCGGCGGATACTCAAAAAACCGCCACGGTCACCCCGGAAATCGACGAGACTAAAAAACCCAAGAAAACCAGGAAGGCTAGACCTGTCGCCGCGACGGTCGCTGCCGTACCCGCTTCGCCCGCAGCGCCCGTACTCTCGTCCGGGGCCGCAGGCGCGTCCGCGGTATCCGAATTCGGCGCCTCTGCCGTGTCCGGCGCGTCAGGCGAAGGTCGTGTCGGTGAACCTCGTCGCGACAAGACAAAACATACGACAAGGCATGTGGTGGAGATACCCGCGGCCGCGCCTCCCTCTCTCTCACTTCCGGCGAGAAAAGACGACTCCAAACCGACCCTGCGGACAATCGTCGTGGCCATTCTCGCCATATCGATCGTAGCGGTGGCGCTTCTCTGGATTGTGGCCGGAGGCAGGACTCAGCTGGCGAAGCTGGCCGTGGCCGAGAAGAAACCGGCCGAATACAGGGTGGAAGGCAGTCCCTTCGAGATGCGCCTCTATGTGGACGACAGCCTGCTCGTTCCGGTCGGCAGCGACGTCTATAAGCTGCGCCTCGCCTCGATCGGCGAAAAAATCACTATCGAAACGCCATTCGGCCCTCTCGAATTGGCCCTTGGCGAAACAGGCCCCCTCGACACCGACAGCGACGGAACGGCCGAAGCCTCGGTCACTGTCGGCGATTTCGAGAAGAATCGCGCTGCTTCAGGCGCCCTCCTGAAAGTGGAATTCGCGCCGGCCGAGATCACGGAAGAGACGGAAGGCGAAGTCACGATACCCGAAACCCAGGCGACAGCCGCCGCTGCCGCCAACGCGACAAGTCCCAAGACGGACACACTCATCATCAAGTCCACGCGGGGACCCTACCCCTTCGTCGTCCAGGCTACCTTCAGAGGGAATTGCCTATTCCGCTATGAAGCCGACAGGAAGGAATGGGTCGAAAAGTACTTCTCCAAGGGAGAAAGCATTACCCTTAACGTGAGCAACGGACTCACCGTCTGGGCGTCGAACGCCCAGGCCGTAAAGCTGAGTTTCCAGGCCTCGGGCGGCAAGACGGCCGACCTCGAAATCGGCGCCCCGGGTGAAATCGCCGTCAAGAAAATCGCCTGGACTCGTGACGGCAGCTCATGGGCTCTCATCTCATCCAATCTCGATTGAGGATAAGCGTGAAATTTTTCATCGATCAACATGGCTGCGCCAAGAACCAGGTGGACGGCGAGGAAATCACCGCCCGACTGGAGGACGCCGGCTACGAATATGTAGCTTCCGGAGAGGAAGCCGATCTCATCATCGTCAATACCTGCGGTTTCATCGAATCGGCCAAGCGCGAGTCCATCGACGCGACGCTGGCAATAAAAGCCCTATGGCCGGACAAGAAAGTTCTCGTCGCGGGCTGCCTGGCCCAGCGATATCCGGAAGCGCTCCTGGACGAAATAGCGGAGATAGACGGCATCTTCGGAAACGCCGATCTTTCCCTCGTGACGCAAGCGGTGGAAAAAACCATGGCCGGGGATCGCAAAGCCATCGTTCCCGCTCAGCCCACGGCCATAAGCGACGATTATTACATCAGGAAAAGGCTTTTCGATTTCCCCGGCGTCGCCTACGTAAAGGTGACCGAAGGCTGCAATAACCGATGCACCTATTGCGCGATTCCCCTCATCAGGGGAGACCTGCGCTCCAGGAGCATCGCCGACGTGAAGAATGAATGCCGAAACCTCATACAAGGAGGAATCTACGAGATCAATCTGATAGGCCAGGACCTAGGCGCCTATGGCTGGGATCTCACCGCCAGGGAAGAAAGCGGGGCCAAGACCGATCTCCCTGCCCTCCTCGCTGCCTTAAGCTCCCTGGAAGGAGATTTCCGCATCCGCGTCCTCTACATTCATCCCGACCACTTTCCAAAAGAAATACTCAAGGTCATGGCGCGCGATCCGCGCATCCTTCCCTATTTCGACCTTCCTTTCCAACACGCATCGGAGACCATCCTCAGGGCGATGAACAGAACCGGATCGATTCGGAAATACCTGGATCTCGTCGCCATGATCAGAGCCTCCTTACCGGAATCCATGATCCGCTGCACCTTCCTCGTCGGCTTTCCGGGAGAAACGGAAGAGGATTTCAAGGCGCTGCAGGCTTTCCAGTCCGAAGCGAAGCTGGACTGGATGGGCGTCTTCACCTACTCCCGAGAGGAAGGAACCCCGGCATATTCGATGAAAGGTCGCGTCGGTAAGAAAATCGCCGCTGAACGGAAAAAGCTGGTCGAGTCGGCACAGGAAACCATCACTCCCGAACGCCTGCGCCGCTTCATCGGTAGCGAGGTCGAAGTCATTTCTGAAGAGCCGGTGGAAGGCTCCGAGCTCAGCCTCTGCAGGGCATGGATGCAGGCGCCCGAAGTGGACGGCCTCACCGTGGTCAAGGGCGTATTGGCGCCCGGCCAGAGGGCTCGGGTCAAGATCGTCGCCGTGAACGGGGTCGATTTCGAGGCTGAACTCGCGGGAAGGGCGCGGCCGGCAGAGCCGAAAGGACTGTCAGGATCCGCAACGCCGGCCGCGCCCATCGGAGCCGACGCCTGATGTCCGACGATCGGCCCCTGCATCCCTACCTGTCTTCGCTCAACCCCGAGCAGCTTGAGGCAGTCCTCCACGAAGGTTCCCCGCTTCTCATCCTGGCCGGCGCTGGCACGGGCAAGACCAGGGTGATAACGACGAAAATCGCCTATCTCGTGAAGGAAAAAGCCGTCCCGCCCGAATCCATCCTCGCCGTCACCTTCACGAACAAGGCCGCCCGCGAAATGAGGGAGAGGGCGGCCATACTCGAACCCCGCTGCGAGCGGGCCGTCATCCGCACCTTCCACTCCTTCGGCGCCTGGTTTCTGCGGAGGAACGCCGCGGCGGTAGGGCTGGATTCGAACTTCGTCATCTACGACGACGGAGATTCCTCCGAGCTGATCCACGCGGCCCTGCCCCAGCTTGCAAGGCAGGAATGCAAGCGATATGGCTCCCTCATAGCGCGCGCCAAGGACTACAATCTCGAGCCCGATTCGCCCAACCTCAATGTCTCCCTGCGCGACGAGGACTTCAGGAGAATCTACGCGCTCTACGCGGAAAGGCTGAAAGCCACGGGCAACGTGGATTTCGGCGACCTCATCAGGCTGCCGACGAAGATCCTGGCTGAGGATGAGGCGATCGCGCGGCGCACAAAGCAGCGATTCAGAGTGATACTCGTCGACGAGTACCAGGACGCCAACACGGCGCAGTTTCTCCTTCTCCAGGGACTCGTCGGTCCGGACACGTATATCTGCGTGGTAGGCGACGACGATCAGTCGATCTACAAGTTCCGGGGCGCCGAGATCAAGAATATCCTCGGTTTCTCCAAAATATTCCCGGGCACGAAGACGATAAAGCTGGAGCGCAATTATCGTTCCTACCAGACCATTCTCGATATAGCGGGCAACGTGGTCTCGCATAATTCCGGGAGGCTCGGAAAGACCCTGCGGGCCACCAAGCCGGGAGGAGCCAAGCCCCAGCTTGCCCTTCTCGACGACCAGGACCAGGAAGTGGAATTCTGCGCGAGGATAGTCAGGGACCATCAGAAGAAGGGCGGCAGGCTTTCGGACATCGCGATCCTCTACCGGACGAATGCCCAATCTCTCGCCTTCGAGAAGGATTTCCCGCGCAAGGGAATATCCTACCAGCTCGTCGGCGCCCTGCGCTTCTACGATCGAGAGGAAGTGAAGGACGTGCTCGCCTACCTCTCGCTGATCCTCAATCCGCGCGATGAGATCGCTTTCAGGAGAGTGGTCAACAAGCCCGCGAGGGGCCTGGGCGACACCAGCGTCGATGCCATCCTGGACAACGCCATGCGCCGCGGCGCCTCGGTGCTCGATTCCTGCAGGGACTGCAGGGAGTCCATGCGCGGCAAGGGAAAAATCGGCCTGGACCAGTTCCTCGCCATCATGGATCACGCGGGGAGCCTGCTGGGAGACCGCGGGACAGTCCAACCGCGCCCGTCCCAGGCCGGCGACGCTGATATAAACAACGGACCCTACTCTCTCTCGGATGGAGGCAGGGCCAATCCCGATTCCGGGTCTTCGTCCTTAGGTCTCCTCCTCGAATCCCTCATCAAGGAGAGCGGCCTGGCCGGCTACCACAAGGACCAGGACGAGATCGCGGGCACCCAGAAACTCGCCAACATGGAAGAACTCGTCAACGCTTCTTCGATTTATCCCTTGGTGAGAGAAGGCCTGGCAGAATTTCTCGAGACGATCGAGCTGGACAGGGGTTTCCAGGCGGGCGACCAGTCCGAGACGAAGGAAGCGGTAACCCTCATCACCATGCACAATACGAAGGGACTCGAGTTTCCGATCGTCATCGTGACCGGCCTGGAGCAGGGGCTCTTTCCTCGCGACGACGAGGAAGGCGACGACCTCGAGGAACAGAGGCGCCTGTTCTATGTCGCCCTCACGCGGGCCAAGAACAGTCTCTATCTTTCCGCCTGCCGCTGGCGCCGCATGAGAGGAAGGCTCTTCGAGACTTCCCCCTCGCGTTTCCTGACCGAAATGGATCCGAAAATGTACGAATTCTGGAAGAGCGGAGCGAGCGCTTCGCGCCCCATGACTGCTCATTTCCCGCATTCCCAGCCATCCTCCGGATCGCCAGGGACAGGTTCCCACGCGGCGGTCCGGTCGGGAACCAATCCCATGGCGGGATCGTACGGCGGGCAAAGCCCCAGGAAGGGAACGCAGGATGCCGCTTCGGCCGGTTCGGAGTGGAAACAAGGACAATCTGTCTATCACGACGAGTACGGGCAAGGCGCCATCATCAAGGTGAGCATGACCGAGAGTTCAGGTTCCCTCGTCATCGTGCAGTTCGAATCGGGTAAAATCGCGCAGTTCTTCCCCAAATACACGAGAAAACTCGAGAGGATAAAGGAATGATGCAGCAGCTTTCCCGCGAGGCCCTCGATCTCCTCGAAACCTTTCCGGTAGTGCGAAGGGCGCGCGGATGGAGACTTTACGGCGCCGATAATTCCAGGATCCTGGACATGTACCTCGACGGCGGAAGATCAGTGACGGGCAGGCGCAGCGGCGCGTCGGGCAGGCTGGAGAAGGAATGCATAGACAGAGGCCTCGATTCATCCCTTCCCACGTTCTGGAAGCGGCGCCTGGAAAAAGAAATTCTCGCCTGGCTGCCCGGATATGCCCGGGTCCGTTTCTTTGCGTCCGAGGCCGAGGCGCTCCTGGCGCTCGCCGATAAGGACGCCGATTTCGCGCGAAGACTACGCGCCGGCGATTCATTCCCCGATGCCTTGCGGTTTTTCGCCGAAAGCGTTTTCGTGGAAGCGCCCTTTTCGGCATACAGAACCGACCTCGCGAAAGATCTTGCTACCTGCGCTTTCGGTGGAGGGTTGGCGATGGCTATCCTGCCCCTCGCTCCCGCGTGGAGTCTGGGCGTCATCCTCGAAAAAGAGGAAAGCGAAAATTGGGGAGACCGCGCGGCCGCGGCCCCCATCCCGACGATCAGGCTCGCGGCCGCGGCCAGAGCGCTCTCGGATTTCACGGCCTTCGCCAAGGATTTCGGGGAAAAGAAATGGGCGGCCATCGATCCCTTCATCGCCCGGCTCTTTCTCCGCTCTGGTCCTTGGCTCTACCCAGCCTATCCAAGGGAAGCACATGGCGAAGTCTTCGCCGCCTGTCTGAAAAAGAACATCCTCATCTCGCCCGATTACGATCTGCCTTCGCTGGTTCCGGGAGAATTCGAAGCGGGAGAAGTATCGCCGCTGAGGTCTATCCGGCCATAGGGAGTCAGCCTCGCCTGAGAGAGAACAGGCGAAGCGTCACAACGCCCCCGATTATAAACAGCCCGCCCCATATTCTGTTCGCCGTCAGTTGCTCCCCGAGAATCAGCGCCGAAAGCAGCACGGTCATCACCGGTTCCACCGTGCTGATGAGCGACGCGTTGGTCGCGCCTATTCTTTTCATAGAGGAAAACAGGGAGGTGATGGGCAGGACCGTGGCCACGAGGGCTATGCACGCGATGAAGACCCACTCCATAGCGCTGCCGGGAACCTTGACGGGGAGTCCGGCGACAAAAAGCAAACCCCAGTAAAATATCCCGGCCGTCGTCATGATGACCGCCGTCGAAAAGAAGGGGTCGAAACCCGCGAGGATCTTCTCGCCGCTAACGAGATAGACGCCATAGCTTACGGCCACCATGACGCCGAGAAGCAGGCCGGCCATGGGATACTCGCCTGGTTCGAAAAATGTCACGACGCAGCCGAGAAAGCTTATGGTCAGGGCGATCAGCTGCCCCGTCGTCGGCTTTCTTCTGAGGAAAAAAGCCGAGAGAAGAAGCACGAAGGCGGGGTAAAGGTAGAGGAGGAGGCTCGTTATGCCGGGAGCGAGCAGCTTGACCGTCAGGAAATAGAGGCCGGCCTGCGGCGTAAAGCCGAAGAGTGCCAGAAGAAGCAGATTGCGGAAGGCTCTGGACTTTTTCTCCGCGGATCCTCCGCCAGAAACTTCATGGAAGGCCCTTTCGGCGCTCGTTTTCGATCCCATCGCCTTCCGGACCCCGAGAAAGCACCATAGAAACGCGGAGGCGACGGTGAAGCGCCACGCGAGCGTCTGCGGCACCGAAAAGCCATATCCATAGAGGTTGGTGGCGAAGATGCCGAGGGTGGAAAAACCTATGGCCGATACCAGGGCGAGAGCCATGCCAGCGCCCGACAGTCCCACCGGTTTTACGGCCATTTTTTCGTTCATGTCGCGTTCCTTGAGAGCCGATCGAGGCTTAGGCTTTGGCTTCGGTATCGAAAATCGCCTTTCCCGGGGCAAAAACCGATGTATCGATGCTCGCCCGGAGCTTTTCGACCTCAGACTGAGTTCGCGCTATCTCCCGGTATTCATAGCCGCCGTCCGATGGTTCGGCGCCCGACCAGGCCGCCAGCCGCTTCGCGATTTTCTCGGCCGCGCGGACATCGGAGGGTCTGGCTTCGTCCAAGGGAGGGGTGACGCTTTCCGGCTTGAAGATATCGCGCGCCGACAGGATGTTCCTGTACACTACGCGCCTCAGATTTTCGAACTTGATCTTCTCGTCTTCGGCCTTCTGCTTGATGGAGCGAATCACGGGGATGCCGAAGAACATTCCCGAAAAAATGAGGGGAACTACGCCCAGACCCCAAAAAAGCCCCGGTATGGGATTAGTCGAACCCAGAAGCTGGAAAAGGTAACCCGCCGCGGAATAGACAATGGGAAAACCGCCCCGCAGGGCATATCCTTGGGGAGTATTCACATAGATGGCGGTGCCGATCGTGATCGCGTTATAAAGGAAATAGCCGCCGAAGGCCAGGTTGAAGATATTGATGAGCCTGAAGGTTCTGTCCACCTTGGGTGCGTTGGAGGAGAATTTGTTGAGCCGTTTGAGGGCAACCGTCGAGCCCATGATTTCGGGCGTCGTGCCGACGCGCGCCAGGAGCTTCGGAAAATTGAAATACAGGACGCCAGATTCGGATACTTCGGGATTGCCCTCGAACTCGAGGAGGTATCTATTGATGGCGAGTTCGGCGTCGGCGGGATCCATGCCGGTAATGGCCATGAATTCAGCCATCGTGATGACGCCCTTATGTGTCTGGAGAAATGCCACGATGGCTTTCTTTTCCACTTCAGGCCATTTGGCGTTGGGATCGCCGTCGCCGAAGACGTGCGAAAAAATAGCCTTAGGCAGAGGCCTGCGTTCGCGTCTTTCCATGAACTGCCTGTTGCGCGTCTCCGGGCTCTTGAACAGTTCGGAATAGAACCAGATGCGGATAAAGCTGTCGAAGAGACTCGTGGTGAGCCATAGTCCCCCAAGACCGCCGCCTCTCCTGCTGCTGCTGCGGCTGTCGCGGTTTCCTCCGCCCTGCTGCACCGCCACCGATGCCACCATGGCGAAAAGCGCCAAGGCTATGAAAAGGACGAAATAGCCGACAAGCATGACCATTATCCAGACCTTGAATACGGCCTTCGCGACTTCAACCGCGCCCTTTTTTGCCAGGCGAAGGAAACGCTTCAGCGACGGGCCGAAACCTCTGTAGCGGCTTTTCATTCCATTAGGAAAGGAGTAGAGGATATCGCCCTTCTCCGTGACCCTGAGCCTGGCGCCGAATTCGTCGGCCACGGCAGGGAGTTCAGCCTCTATCTGGTGCAGCGGCAACCCCGTAAGCCCGGCGAGATCGGCTACCGTGGATTCGCGTCCCGTCGCCCTGAAGCCCCCGAGCAGTTTTCCCCTGACGAGTTCCCTATCGTAATCGTATACTTTCTCGTTTTTTTCCTTAGCCACTCATTCCACCTTTTTGCGTCGACAAAGATTGAGAATTCCGGAATGTCCCTTACAGGAACTTGGATCTTCGCATCGCCATGGCCCTGCCGTATAGAGCGGTATACTCGCTGGCGGACTTTTCCCAGGAAAACTCCCGCGTCATGGCCTTCATGCGCATGATCTCTATATGCTCCCGGCGGTTGTACCAAGCCCAGACCGCCCAGCCTATCGTATTGAAAAGGGCGCGCGGCGTCAGGTCGTCGAACATGAAGCCCGTGCCGTCGCCCGTATCCTGGGCGTAATTTTCCACGGTATCGGCGAGGCCGCCGGTACGGTGCACTATGGGGAGGGTTCCATAACGGAGCGAGTACATCTGGTTCAGGCCGCAAGGCTCGTAGCGGCTCGGCATCAGATAGAAATCGGAACCCGCCTCGATGAGGTGGGCAAGCCCTTCGTCGTAGCCGATTTTCGCCTTGAAATGGGGGAAGCGCGCCGAAAGAGATTTCAGCTCTTCCTCGCACCAGGCGTCCCCGGAACCGACGATGGCTATCTGGACATTCATGGTCGAGAGAACATTCTGTATCGCCCCATACCCTCTGCCGAACATTTCCCCTATGCCTTTCTGTTCGGTAAGCCTGGCGACCATCCCCAGGAGAGGGATTTTATCGTCGACGGCCAGTCCGAATTTCTCCTGGAGGGCGCGTTTGCATGCCGCCTTGCCCTCCAGATCGACCACGGAGTATCGCGCGGGTATCAGCGTATCGGTTTCGGGATTCCAGATATCTTTATCCACCCCGTTCAGGATGCCGACAAGGTCGCGGCTCCTGTGGCGCAGAAGGCCGTCGAGACCGAATCCATAGGCCGGCGTCTGTATCTCCCTCGCGTAGGTAGGCGAGACTGTGGTCAGGCAATCGGCTGCCGTGATGCCGGCCTTTAAAAGATTGACCGCGTCGTGGAACTCGAATCCCGACGCGTGAAAATGCATCCAGTCGAGGCCGAAGAAGGGAAAATGCTCCTTGGCGTAGACACCTTGATAGCCAAGATTATGTATCGTCAAGACGCTGGCCGTATTGGCAAAGCCCTTTTCCTTCTCCAGCGTCGAGAGGTAGACGGGGACGAGGGAGGTCGGCCAGTCATGGGCATGCATGATATCGGGCGTCCATCCCAGTTTCCTGCAAAGCTGAAAAGCCGATCTGGACAGAAGGCCGAAACGTTCCGGATTGTCGGAATATTCGCTTTGGCTGGACTGACCGTAGACGCCGGTTCGTCCAAAAAAATCTTCATAATCCAGAAAATAGACGGGCACATTCGAGGAAGGCAGCGTGGAGGAATAGACGCGGGTCCAGTATTCGCCGTTTCCCGCGGGAACGGCCATAGGTTCGTCGAGGACGGCCAGGTTGTCCGTAGGGATGAAATAGTATCGGGGCATGATGACGCGCACGTCATGGCCAAGCCTGGAGAGGGCTATGGCCAGCGCGCTCACCGCGTCGCCCAGACCGCCCGATTTGGCAAAAGGAACAGCCTCGCTCGAGATCATCAGAATCTTCACCGCAGGTCCTCCAGAAATATTGAACTGCACGGGGCCGACGTTCGCCATGGATGGAAACACTACATCGGAATGCGGCAGGAACAATTCGATTATACAAATACTGACGGCAACCTGCAATGCTGAATCGCGCGGCCGATGTCCGCGCGCTTTCCGTTTGGAGGTAGCTATGAAGAGAACAATATCATGGCCATTCATGTTACTGCCGATTTTAACCCTCGCCTGCGCCTGTACGGGGCTTCAGAACAACAGGCTGGGGACCCTGGCCGTCAAGCTCCGATTCGACTCAGGCTGGATCGGGTCCAAATCCATCTTTCAGGCGAAGAGCGGAGGTGTTAAGTCCATAATCCCATCGGAAGACTGGGGTCCTGCGAGATTCGTCATCACGGGCACTGGCCCTGGAGGGAGCGTCGTTTCCCTCGAAAGCGGCGATATGAACATAGAAACCAAGCTGGTTCCGGGAGACTGGGAGATCGACGTGAAGGCGTTTTCAGCCGCGAACAAGGAGGTGGCCGCCGGAACGCTGACCTGCCTGCTCCAGCCAGGCAGGACTACCGCCGCCAATATCGTACTTTATCCGCTCGAGGGCACCGGCAATCTATCGATCGCCATAACCAGCAATATCGCAGTACCCGCGGGAGGGCGAATAACCGGCAATCTCGCGTATAAAGGCCTGCCTGGACACCCGGCCCCCTCAGAGCCGACGACCTTGGCTATCGACATCCCGTCTGAACAGACGAGCCTCTCATTCGAAGCGCTGCAGTCAGGCCATTATTCCATCAGTTTGAAGCTGCTCGCCTCGGATGGAGTCGTATCGGGCGGCTGCGTCGATACGGTGATGGTCATGTCGGGCTTCCTGAGCGAGGGGACCTGCCTCATAGAGATGGGCATGCCGGTCGCCGACCTCACCGCCACGCTGTATCCTTCATCGTCCCTCACTCCGCCCCTATTATCCGTGGAACATACATTCTCCCGAACCCATGGCTACATGCCGCTGGCCATTCCGCTTCATGTGCCGGAGGCCGGCGACGAGATCGCGAGGAAATGGTACGCGAATGGCGAAGAAGCAGGAGAAGCGGTTCGGCTTACGGGAAACAGGGGCATCCTTCCGGAAGGGACATTCGCCTTTCCCCAGGGCATCCCGCTTTCTCCCCTTTCCCTCGTGCGCGCCGATATCGTGGAAGAATCACTGTCCACCTTCCGCGCCGGATCTGCCAGCGTGACTCTCGGCGCCGGCGAAGGAGACGATTCCGGAACCTTCGGATGGCGTGCCAGCTACGACTATGCCGCGGCCCTCTCTCCCTCGCTCCACCAAAACACGGCGACCAACAACAGCGGTTCCGGGAGCATGTATGCCGCGAAGGCGATCGCGGCCAGCCCCTCTGGGCTCGTCGCGGTATCGGGCTTGGATGGCGATGGAGCGCTCCACGCCTTCGCCGCTGGCTATGGGGCCGAGCTGGACCCGGCCGTGGCCGGGGCTGGAAAGGTCCTCTCCATCGACGCCTCCTGGGTCAGGCTATGGCGGGAAAAAATCAGAGTCGCCAATGTGGTCAAGACCGCCGATAGGCTCGCTATATCCAACGATGGGCGATTCATCGCTTCCGCGTCGTCGCAGTCCAACTGGATACACCTCTGCTCTCTCGACTCGAGCGGGACTCTTCTCGCCGTCTTTACGGCGACGGCCGAGGGGGACCTAAAGGCACTCTGCTTTTCCCCGGATAGCGGCAAGCTCTACGCCGCGGCCAATTCGACCAAGAAAATTTATGCCTTCAATATCAACGAGACAGGGATAAGTCCCGCATGGAGCACTCAACTCACGTCGGGAGGCGAGACCCTTTCGCTCCAGGATATGGCGGTCACGAGTTCCGGAAGCATTATCGTCACGGCCAAGGACGCATCCAGGATTTATATTCTATCGAACGAGGGTTCCCTCAATGCGGAAATGACTATCCAGGGCGCCTCGGGCGGAACCGATCCCTACCATCCCGGCGCGCTCGCGATATCCAGCCGAGGGGACGCATTCTACGTTCTCTGCGACGAGGAAAAGATCATCCGCTACAGCCGGGCCGATTCCCTTTCTCCCTACGCTCCGGAGGCTTTCTTCATCCTTCCCGCCGCAGCGGAAGGAAGCTGTTTCCTCGCCGCGGGAACCCAATCGGGTGAAACCGCGGAAATCGTGGCCGCCGCGGGCGGGGCTACTATCGAACTCTTCGAGATCGGCGGCGATGGAACCTTCCTGAACGGCTATCCGCTCAACTCCGCGCCTGGGGTTCCCGCCGGCACCCAGATGAGCGACATGCTCTGTTTCGCGAGGGGCGCATTCCTGCTGTCGGGAGGAACTTCAGGCGTCGTTTCAGTATTCGGGGCCGACTAGGAACAGGCGAGCGTGGGGACTGGGGCGTTTCGCGCCTGCGCGGTCACTGGCGCAGAGTGCTCCAGTTGCTGTATCTTTATGCTTTCAGGAGAAAGCGAATGTACAAACTGGAAAACTTCACGCTCGTCGAAATGGTAAAAAAAAGCGGAAAACATTACGCATCCCTGCCCGCCCTCTCCATGGTAGGAGGAATGCGGCTAACGTACGAAGAGGTGGAAAAGCGCTCGGCGACCATGGCCGCTGTCCTCGCCTCCCATGGCGTCGGCGCAGGCGATAAAGTTGCCCTGCTCGCCGAAAGCTCCCCTTACTGGGGCGTCGCCTATTTTGGCATTCTCCGCGCGGGCGCCATCGTCGTCCCCATCCTCACGGATTTTACCGCCGAGCAGATCAGGAACATCGTCGTCCATTCGGAAGCCAGAGCCATCATATGTTCGGACAAGCTCGTTCAGAAAACGCAGTCCCTGGGGCTTTCCATTCTCCTCCTCGACATCAAGGACGGAGCCCGACGGAGCCTAGCCTCCGAGACGGCCGGCGAGGCGTCCCTCGAACCCGCTCCCGCCGCCGATCGGCCTTCCGTCGATCCGGCGTTCGTCACCGCCTCGCCGCGGCCCGATGATATAGCTATGATCGTCTATACTTCGGGAACGACGGGTCTGTCGAAAGGCGTCATGCTCAGCCACCGGAACATCCTATCCAACGCCTTAGGATGCCGCTCCATCATCATTCTCCACAGAACCGATAAGTTGCTCTCCATTCTTCCCCTCGCCCATACCTACGAATTCACCATTGGCTTCATCATCCCGCTGCTCTCGGGTTCGCAGATATTCTATCTGGACAGACCTCCTTCGCCCACGGTCCTGCTTCCAGCCCTGAAGCTGATCAGGCCGACCATCATGCTCTCGGTTCCTCTCGTCATCGAAAAGGTCTATCGATCGAATATCAAGCCCACCCTCGAAGCCATGAAACTATACGCCAACCCGATGATCAAGCCGATTCTCATCAAGTTTGCCGGCATCAAGCTCAAGAAAACCTTCGGCGGCCGAATACGATTTTTCGGCGTCGGGGGAGCGCCGCTCGCCAGCGATGTAGAAGAATTCCTCAAGAAGGCGAATTTCCACTACGCCATCGGCTATGGCTTGACCGAGTGCGCCCCGCTTCTCGCCGGAGCTCCTCCCAGTAAAACCTTTCTCCGTTCGACCGGCCCGGCCCTCGATGGCGTCACCATCAGAATAGCCAACCCCAACCCGAACACGGGAGAAGGCGAGATACAAGCCAAGGGCGATAATATTTTCAAAGGGTATTACAAGGATCCGGAACGCACGAAGGAAACCTTCACCGAGGATGGTTGGTTCAAGACAGGCGATTTGGGATTCATAGACGATAAGAAAAGGGTATTCGTACGCGGACGGATCAAGACCATGATCCTCGGCGCCTCGGGCGAGAATATCTATCCCGAGGAAATCGAGGCTGTGCTGAATCAGTCGCCCTATGTGGCTGAATCTCTCGTCATAGAAGGCGAGTCCGGCCTTACGGCCTTCGTCTATCTGAAAAGCGAAGTGCTTGAGAACCTTGAAGCCAGAATACAGGACGGACTGGACGCGGCCGGGGACATTTCTTCCCGGATGGGAAACGCCCTGGCCCAAGCCGAAAAATCGGTGGCCAAATCCATCGGTCAGGCCTGGGGCGACGCCGAGAAAACCGCTGGGAAACTTCTGGAAACCATACGAAAAGAGACCAACGCGAAGCTCACCTCCTTTTCCAAGATACGCACGATAAAGCTGCACGACGGACCTTTCGAAAAGACGCCCACGCAGAAAATCAAGAGGTTCCTGTATTCGAAATCGGGGGACATCAAGCCCAATAACTGATCAGGGCGATTTCAGCTTTCCCTGACTGAGGTTTTCCGGTTGATGAAGACGAAGAACATCACGAGGATCGCGATGGCTGAAATTCTCGTGACAAAACCGGCGGTTCTGTTCATATAGAGGGGGCTGAGGGCCGCGACGGCGAGAAGTATATTGATGCTGTAGATGATGAGCAGGACCCAGCCCGTGGATTTGACCTTTCTGAGAAGGATGTGATGGAGATGCCCCTTGTCCGCGGTAAAGAAGGATACGTGAGCTTTCTTGCGCCTGTACATGGCCGACAGGGTGTCGAAAATCGGAATGCCCAGCGCTGTCGCCGCCGAAATGAGCCCAACTTCCGCGTTTTTACTCCCCCCATTGCCAAGAAGCGGCAATACGGCCAGACAAAAACCCAGAAAGAGACTGCCCGAATCGCCCATGAAAATCTTGGCGGGGGGAAAGTTGAAAACGAGAAAGCCGGCAGTCGCTCCCGCTATCGCCAGGCAAATCTCGGCTGAAAGAAGAGCTCCCTGAATCCAGAAAGAAATGCCGAAAGTCACCGAAGCGATAAAGCAGATGCCCCCGGCGAGACCATCGAGACCGTCGATCAGGTTCATGGCGTTCGTTATGCCGATGATCCAAAGCAGCGTTATGGGATAGGAGAATAATCCCAGATTTATGAAGCCGTTGCCCCAGGGCACGATCATAACCTTGAAACGGAAGCCGAATAGTATGAGGAAGATGGCGGCCGTCACCTGAACGAAGAATTTCAGCCTCGCCCGCAAGTCGACGAGATCGTCGATGAGGCCGAGGAAAAATATCGCGGTTCCGGCGAGCACGATCGGCCAGATTTTATACTGTACCTGAAAATTATCGATCAGAGGTCCCTGCAGCAGCATCAGCGCCAGCATCGTGGCAAAAAAAGCCGAGGCTATCCCTACGCCGCCCAGCCTGGGGATGTTCCCGTTATGGATCTTCCTCTCGTTTACCGTATCGTAGAGTCCCTGTTTGTGCGCAAAATACAGTATCGCCGGTACCATCGACGAGGCAAAGGCGCATGACAATAACATTGATATCAGCGGCACGAGATCCTCCCGGACTTTTTGAAAACAAAACACTTCATCACATAGTAATTGTATTCTAAAGCAAAAGCGGCCGGAATCGCAAGGTTCCGGCCGCTCTAAAGGAGCTGGATAAGGGCTAGGACGGCTTGCGCCGCAATTCAGCCTCTATAGCAGAGCACGGGGGAGCGGGCCGCGGCTACCTCGTCCATTCGCCCGACAGGCGTCGTCGAGGGCGCTTGATGGAGGAGTTCGGGATTAGTCCTGGCCTCTTCGGCGATGGCGAGCATCGCGTCGGCGAAGGCATCGAGATTGCGCTTGCTCTCCGTTTCCGTCGGCTCGATCATGAGGGCCTCGGGCACGATCAGGGGGAAGTAGATTGTGGGCGGATGGAATCCGTAGTCTATGAGGCGCTTGGCTATATCCAAGGTATGGATGCCCGGCGCGATATCGCCCATCGCGACGAATTCGTGCATGCACGTGCGCGTATACTTGAGCTTGTACGCTTTTTCCAGGCGAGCCCTCAGGTAATTGGCGTTGAGGACAGAATTTTCCGCGATCCGCCTCATGCCGTTAGCCCCCTGCATCCTGACATAGGTATAGGCGCGAATAAGCACTCCGAAGTTTCCGTAGAAAGCCTTTACCTTGCCGATGCTGAACTCGGGCATTAAGAGCGCGTATTTGCCGCCCTTCCGGATCGCGACCGGACCGGGAAGATAGGGCACTAGTTCCTTGACGGCGCCGACCATGCCCGCGCCTGGCCCTCCGCCGCCGTGGGGGGTGGAGAAGGTTTTATGCAGGTTGAAGTGCATGACGTCGATGCCGCTCTTGCCGGGCTTGAAGACGCCCGTCAGCGCGTTCATGTTCGCGCCGTCGCCGTACACCAGGCCGCCAGCCTCATGGACCATCTTCGCTATCTTCGTGATGTTCCTCTCGAACAGCCCGAGGGTATTGGGGTTGGTGATCATGATGCCGGCCACCGAATCGTCCAGGGCAGCCTTGAGGGCCTTGAGATCGATGTTGCCGTCGCGCCCCGAAGGAATGGTCTGGGTGACGAAGCCGGCCATCGTGCAGGAAGCCGGGTTGGTGCCATGAGCGGAATCGGGGATGAGCATCTTGGTGCGTTGTGTTTGTCCCTTGGCCCTCAGGTAATCCCTTATCATGAGGACGCCGGAAAGCTCGCCATGGGCGCCGGCCGCTGGCTGCAGGGATACCGCCGCGAAACCGCCTATTTCGGCGAGGCTGGTCTGGAGCTTGTAAATGAGTTCGATCGCGCCCTGGGACTGAGCGTCGCCGGCGAGAGGATGCGCGTTACGCCATCCCGCCATCGCGGCGGCCGTCTCGTTGGCTCTGGGGTTATACTTCATCGTGCAGGAACCCAGAGGATAGAAATGCGTATCGATGGAATAATTCTTCTGGGAAAGCTTCGTGAAATGCCGCACCACCGTCAGCTCGTCCAGTTCGGGCAAGGCAAGGGATTCGCGGACAAGGCCAGCAGGCAAGGAAGCTTTCGGCACATCGGAATCGGGAAGAGAACAACCGATGAGACCGGGACTCGTGAGTTCGAAGACCAGAGGTTCCTGAATGAGATTCATGCCGAAACCTCCTTGAGGGCGGCGGCAAGTCTGTCGATGTCCGCCTTGGTGTTCATTTCAGTCACGCAGACGAGCAACTCCTTGGTCCGCGAGGCGTCGTAGCGGGAGAGAGGCAGGCCGGGCACGATATGTTTCTTTACGAGCGCCGCATAGATGTCGGCCGCGGGTTTGGGCGTCGAAACGAGGAACTCCTTGAAGAAGCTCTTCGTGACCACCTTGAACCCCGGAATTTCCGCGATCCTGGAAGCGGCGTAGTGAGCCTTGTCGTTGCAGAGCGATGCGACCATCTCCATTCCCTTGGACCCCATGGCGGCCATGTAGATGCAGGCCTGGAGCATGACGAGACCCTGGTTCGAGCAGATGTTGGATACGGCTTTTTCGCGCCGGATATGCTGCTCGCGCGCGGTCAGCGTGAGCACGAAACCCCGCCTTCCGTCGTGGTCCTTGGCTTCGCCCACGATGCGTCCAGGCATCTTGCGCATGAACTTCACCGTCGTCCCCATCATGCCGAGGTAGGGGCCGCCGAAATTCATGGAATTGCCGAGGCACTGGCCTTCGGCGACGACGATGTCGGCGCCCTGGGCTCCCGGGCTCTTCAGGATCGCGCACATGATCGGGTCGGCCTGCACGATGAAGAGCGCGCCGGAATCATGAGCCTTCTTCGCGCCCGCCTCGAGGGGATAAATCTCCCCGGAAAAGCTCGGATAGGCGGCCACGAGACAAGCCGTCAGGCCGTCCACGGGAGCCGTCTCCGGAGCGCCCTTGTACTCCACGATTTCCACATCGAAGGATGAGAAATAGGTTTTCACCACATCCTTGTACTCAGGATGAATGTCGGCGGGGAGAAGAATCCGCTTCCGCGCCTCGTCGATTTTCCACGCCATGAGGATGGCTTCGGCCAGAGCCGTGGCGCCATCGTAGTGAGAGGCGTTGACGACGGCCATTCCCAGGAGTTCGGCGGCCATGCTCTGGTATTCGAAGATCGCCTGCAGCGTCCCCTGGGACACTTCGGGCTGGTAGGGAGTGTAGGCGGTGAGGAATTCGCCTCTCGAAGCGAGGGCTGGCACGATGGAAGGAATGAAATGATTGTAGGCCCCCGCTCCCAGAAACCAGGCAGCCTGTCCGGCTCCCAGATTCTTGGCCGACAAAGCCTCGATTTCCTTGAGAACCTCGAGCTCCGAAATTCCGTCGGGCAATTTTAGCGGAGGAAAGCGCCGGCTCGCCGGAATGTCGGAAAAGAGCTCTTCCACGCTCCCCTTCCCGATCACCTCCAGCATGGCCTTGCGTTCAACCTCGGAATTGGGAATAAACGGCACGGACTCACGCCTCCCCTATGGCTTTCGCATAGTCCTGCGCGCTCATCAGCGCGTCCAGTTCGGCGATATTGGACGGTTGGATCTTGAGCATCCATCCCGCGGCATAGGGCTCTTTATTTATGAGGGCGGGATCAGCCTGGAGGGCCTCGTTGACGGCGGCGATCGTGCCTGAAACCGGCATGTAGAGATCGCTGGCCGCCTTCACGGATTCGACGGTCCCGAAAGTCTGACCCTTGGCGATGGTTTTCCCGACGGCGGGCAATTCGATGAATACGATGTCGCCGAGTTCGGCCTGGGCATGATCGGAAATGCCGACGACAACAAGGCCGCTTTCGAGCCTCGCGAATTCATGGGATTCGGCGTACTTCGCTTTCGTATCGATACTCATGGTTCTACTCCTTTATCTTCTTCGCTTATCTTCGGTATGCGGGAATATAGAGAGGGCGCTTCACGACGACCGCGTCCTTGGGCTGGCCGCGGATGATGACCTTGAGCGCCGTGCCCACCTTGTTGAACCCAGGCTCCACGAAGGCGTTGGCCGCGTATTTCTTGACCGTGGGGCAGAACATGCCGGCGACGCAATGCCCGACGATCTTGCCCGAAGCGTCGGCCACCTCGTAGCCTTCGCGCGGCACGCCGCCCGTGACGTCCAGGCCTACGAGCCTTCTCGCGAGCCCCTTCTCGGCGATCTCGGACAGAGCGGCCTTGCCGACGAATTCCTTGTCGAAATCGCAGGCCCACTTGAAGCCCGCCTCGAGAGGGTTGATGGCGGGGCTGATCTCGTGCCCATGGAGCGGCATTCCCGCCTCGAAGCGCAGACTGTCCCTCGCCGCGAGCCCTATCGGTTTGGTTTCGATCCCGAGCGCCTCGCCTTTCTCAATGAGGAAATTCCATAGAAACTCGGCCTTGGCCGCGGGAAAGAAAAGCTCGCCGCCATCCTCGCCCGTGTAGCCCGTCCTGCCGAAAAGCACCGGCACGCCGGCGATATCGATGTTGCCCCAGGTAAATCGCTCGAGGGCGGAAACGGCCGGGGTGCCGACGGCATCGAGAAGCTCGATGGCTTTGGGTCCCTGAACCGCTATCATGTAGGTATCATCCGACCTGTCGACGATCTTGACGCTCCTGTCGGCATGGGAGGTGAACCAGGCCAGATCGGTCTCGCGGTTGGACGCGTTGACGACGATCCACCATGAATCGGGCATGCGATAGATGAAAAGATCGTCGAGCACCAAGCCCTTCTCGTCGAGAAGGAGGGAATAGCGCGCCATGGGGGGAACCATATCCAGGATCTTCGCGCTGACGAGACCCGAGACGAAAGCGTCGGCGCCGGGGCCCGAAACCTCGAATTGGCCCATATGATCGATATCGAAGAGGCCGACGGAACGCCTCGTTATGGCATGTTCCTCGATCGCTCCCGTGGCGTAGGAAATAGGCATATCGTAGCCGGCGAAAGGCGCCATCTTGGCTCCGTGCCCCAGATGCCAGCCGTGCAATGCTGTCGTGTTCGTAATAGCCTCCTCATGAGGGATATATGTGCGGTGAAAAAATTATAACATTAGAAACTGTTCCGCGAAAGCGGCTTCCCGATATAAACGCCTTCCCCGCCGAGATACTCCTTCAGTTTTCCCTCCACGAGAATCTGAACATCCTGAACCGAAGGAAAGGAGGTGGCCGTATAGACGATCTGCCTCAACTGGGCTGAAAAGCCCTCGACACCATAATGATTGTACATGAATGGCTCGCTCAGATCGATGATGGCCGTGCTGCCTCGAAGCGTTATGCCTAGAAGTTTCGTGCCACGAGGGATCAGGGAAACCAGACCGCTCCGTATCTCCCCCTCGCTTGGTCCCGAAATGAGGGCGTTGATCGCGTCGGTAAGGGGCGAATCGCTCGCGGGAATGCTCCGCTTGACTTCATGACGTGAAATCACGCCATCGTCTTCGATTTTAACGAAGAAAAGCCTGGCTTGGCGAATCTGGCTCTCGGGAACCGTACTTGCGGTGGAAGGAGATGGTTTTTCCGTTTTGGTGACAGGGGTGTCAGTAACAGGGACGCTAGTGACGGGAACGCTGGTAACAGCGATGCTTGTGACAGGGACATTTGGCACGGCGATGGGGCCTAGCGTCGAAGCAGGCGCTGGAGCCTCGGTTTCCCGATCCTTCGCCGGAGGCGTCGTCGTGGTCACCCTCTGCTTTACGAGGTTAAGGAAATTGGTGCTATCGAGCGTCGCCTTGATATCGGGGAATTTCACCGCGAAGATGACGACAAGTATGATAATTCCCGCCAAAAGTATGAGGCAGCCGATATTCGAACCGCGGGAAGATTTCTTTTTTCTCGATGCCATGGTTAAAAAATACTAGTGCCGGGAGGCTGAATGGTCAAGATGGAAGGGATGAACCCTATCAGCTAACGTCATTCCCCCTCCCCCGTCCGCGATTTCATACAGAGAAAATCCCGATGAAACGCCCTCCGCGCCATTCTCGATCCAGGCGATTTGCCTGCGTTCGACGTTATGGATCTGAACGAGGCGTCCTCCGGCCCGCAGGGCATAAGCCCCCTGAACCGGACGATGGCCGGAAATCCAGAGACTTCGACGATCTTCAATCGAGATCCCGAGCAGAACCTTTAGACTCTCGCTCACCGCGTTTTCCTCAGCCTGGCCGTTCCCTGTCCAGATGAGCGCCTTGACGACATCGGCCCGCGCCCGATAGTCCAGCAAGTCGGCTTCGCGGAGCGGGAAAGCCGGTTCGGCGTGGCTTGCGCAGAACCAATTCCCGACGGCGACGAGGGGGAGGAGGAGCTCGTAGCGCCTGATCGTCTTCATCAAGGCTTCGCCGTAACGCAGCCGGAACCACTCGGCGCCCATGGCTCCCTCGAGAGCGTACTTGAAGAAAGGAAAATCGCCATTCGTGCCCGAATTGCCTATATTGTCGTGATTTCCCTTGAGGCAGTGAAAATTTCCGCCGAAACGCGCTTTCAGCATCATGACAAGACAGAGAGCGCCGAGGGAAGCGGCCATTTCCTCATCCATCTCGGGGCTCAGAATTCCGCCCAACCCCTGGCCCGATTCAAGGCTTTTGGCCGCTCCGCCCCACCTTTCCGCGCCCAGGCGGCCTTCGCTGTGGAGGATGTCGCCCAGGCAGACGAGGGTGAGCCTGCCATCCAGTATCAGATCGACGAGGCGAGTCCTGGAATCGACGGGCGAAAAAGAGCGGAGGAGATCGGCAAGCAGGCTGGATCGGGCATGGAGGTCGGGCACGACGGCGACATAGGGACTCGCGACGCGGACGAAACCGCCGGGTTCCTCCGAGGAAGAGAGAGGGCGGATTTCCGGGAGCTCTGAGGAAAGGGCGAGAATGGCGGCTTCCGAGAATTCAGCGAGCCTTGCCGGTTCGGGAAATTCACGCCGGCTGGCCAGGGAATGCGCGAGTTCCAGAATATCGCCCGCCGCGGATACTGCGCTCATCGCGCTCCCTCCTCGAAATCCTGCGATCCTAGCCTTCGCTCTCCGTTTTCCTGATCCAATCCTGGGCCAGGGCGTCATCGGGATCGATGACGAGGGCGCTCTTGAAAAATCCTATGGCTTCGCCCTTTTTTCCCATTCTGTGGGAGAGCGCGCCGAGATTTACGATTATCTTGACGTTCTCGGGTTCCAGGCGCAGAGCCCTTTCTAGGCTCGCGCGGGCACCCGGGAGATCGTCAAGCTCGATCTGGCAGAGCGCCATCTCGTTGAAGGTATCGGTTTCCTGGGAACCGAGGCTTATCGCCTTCGCGAAGGCTTTCTCTCCTTCCTTCCAGTTGCCCAGCCTTCTGTTAGCCCATCCAACAAGGAACCAGCCATTCCATACGTTCGGATATCGCCGCACGAATTCCCTTGCCCTGTCTAGCCCCTTTTCCTCCTCACCCATCTGGATGAAGTCGTAGGCTTCCTTGAAGGTAGTGTCCAGATATCCCAGCTCCTCGAGTTTTTTCAGGATATCTTTCGCGCGCTGGACTTTCCCTTCGTCGTCGCTCAGGCCGATGAAACTGGTGAAGAGGGAGACGGCGCGGTCAAAGGATCTCTTGCGGACAAAAAAGAAGGCCGCGTGGTAATAGGCGGGCGCGAAAGGCGGTTCCATGGCCAAAAGCTTCCTGTAGCATTCGTAGGCGAGGTCGTCCTCTTCGTCGGCTTTGTCCTCCTGCGATTCCTCCCTGAAAAGCTTGGCGTGTTCCTCACGCAGGAGGGCGAGATCGAGAAGGGGTTCGGGAACTTCCGGATAGAGCCCCACGAGAGCGAGGAAGATTTCTTCGGCGATATCCCATTCCTTGGACTGGGCCTTGGCTATGCCGGCGTCCGACAGCTCGGCAAGCAGGCCGGGCCTGATGAATTTCACGAGATCGCGGTATTGTGGAGCGGCTTTGTTCTCCGGCTGCCAGGCGAGCACCCGCAGGATGCCGGCGATGATGCTTTCGACGTTCACCATGGAGGCGTCGAAACGGACGATGGGTCCGGCGGTCTGCACAGGGATGGTCGTTCCGGGGCCGATTCCCGCCAGGCCAAGGGCCTCGAGAGCCTGAGGAGGCAACTGGACGAAGACGACCGAAGCGAGGGCCTTCTCGGCCCTTTCCTTGAGAAGCTCAGCGTGGGCGCCGGCGCCCGCCCGCCCCTCCCCCGCGATCCGTGCCCCGCCATCGGGCGCCGGCGGCGCCTTGCGCCCCTCGCCCTTCGCCGTATCGGATTTAGTTTTGTTCAGTCGTAGAGGCGGCTTCGAGCCCGGCTCCCTGCGCGTGGATTCCTTCATTTACCTTCCTTCCATGGGAAAATCATTCCCTTCAGCGTTCGCTCGCCCACCAGTTCCTTCTCCTCCTGGAGGAGCTCTTCCCAGGGAACATGCTTTTTATCGGCCTGCGGATTCCGCTCCAGCCATTCGTACTTCATCATCCGGAGCTTCACGGCATCGGCCGAAGCCAGGGCCAGGCCCGCCATGCCCGGCGCCATGAAGGCCGTGAGCACGGAGACAATCAAGGTAACGACATTATAGAGAAAAAGGAAAACCGTGAAGCCGAGATTGTCCATCATGAGGATGAGCGCGACCTTAACGTTCTTCCTGAATCCCCCACCCCTGCGAACCAGGAGCGGAAGATAATACTGCGACGAGAGAAGGGCAACGAGACAGGTCCAGAAAAGGAGGCTGGCCAGGAAAAGCCCCAGGAAGCCCTTCTGGGCGAGATAGAAAGGTATGCCCACCGTAAAAGAGAAAAACAGCGCCAGATTGAGGAGGCCGACGACGAGTCCCGATTTCCAGGATTTCCCGAAAAAGGCGAAGGTGGACTTGAATCCGGGAGACCTGTAATTCGAAACGCCGTCCATCGCGAAGGCCGAAACCGCCTGCCACTGCGATATGGCGAGAATGCCCAGAACGAGAAAGGCGATGGAGAGCGCGTCCCCGATTCCCAAGGAAAGCGGGAGCGCCATAAAGAGCATCGCCAGCGCGAGGTAGACGATGTTGAAGGCCGCCAGGGAGAAGAGATTGTCCCAGCCGTCGAAAAACGCTTTTTTGATGAAGAAACCAATCATATAGTGTCTATACTACCTTCTTGACCTTTGGGCAAGTAGATTAGTATTGTAGGTCTTGGATACGTCGCCGGACCCCGGTCTGACGCTCCGCCCGCCGATATTTCCTGGTTCGGCAGGGTCCAAACACACAGGTGAAAGGGGTACGGCAATGAAAGATCAGTACCACTTCCCGCTCGAGAACTTCATCACGAAGGAACGCTTCGAGCGCATCAAGGCCTTTGCGGGAGACAAGGAAACCCCTTGCCTCATCATCGATCTGGACATCATCAAGAAGAATTACGAAGATCTCCGGAGATTTCTTCCCTTCGCGAAAATATTCTACGCGGTCAAAGCCAATCCGGATGACGCCGTGGTCGCACTCCTCCGCGATCTGGGCTCGAGTTTCGACGTGGCTACCCGCTACGAGCTCGACCAGCTCCTGCGCCTCGGCGTAGAACCCGACAGGATGAGTTTCGGCAACACGATCAAGAAAGAGAAAGACATAGCCTATTTCTACGAAAAGGGCGTCCGGCTCTTCGCCACCGACTCGATAACCGACGTGGACAAGATCGCCAGGGCGGCTCCCGGCTCCAAGGTCTTCTTCAGGCTCCTCACCGAGGGCCTGGGCGCGGACTGGCCCCTCTCCAAGAAGTTCGGCTCCCACCCCGACCTCGCGCGACAGCTTATCAAGACGGCCGTGCGCTTCGGCCTCCAGCCCTACGGCATCTCCTTCCATCCCGGCAGCCAGCAGCGCGACGTGGGCCAGTGGTCCACGGCGCTGACCACGGTATCCCAGCTTTTCACCTGGGCGCGCGACGATCTGAAGGTCAACCTCAAGATGATCAACATGGGCGGCGGATTCCCGGCCAACTACGTGGAGCCGACGGATTCACTCGGCCAGTACGCCGACGACATCAAGCGCTTTCTCGACAACTCCTTCAAGAACGACTGGCCCGAGGAGATCATCATCGAACCCGGCCGCTCCATGGCGGGCGATTCGGGCGTCATCGTCTCGGAAATCATCAATATCGCGAAAAAGTCGGTGCACGAGCGCTACCCCTGGGTTTTCCTCGACATCGGCAAATTCGGCGGATTGATCGAGACGCTGGACGAGGCCATCAAGTATCCCATCTATTTCGAGGGCGAAGGCACGGCGGTGGACGTCATCCTGGCCGGCCCCACCTGCGACTCAATGGATATTCTCTATGAGAAGACGCAGTACATGATGCCCGATCAGGCGCGTATCGGCGACAGGGTGTACATTCTCACGACAGGGGCCTACACGCAGAGTTATTCTTCCGTTTATTTCAACGGCTTTCCGCCCCTCAAGTCATATATTCTGAAGTGAGAGGCAGCCCGCGCCGAAAGCCATGAGAACGAAATGAAGAAACTATCCAGAGAGGCTAAAAGCGGCGCGGACCGGAGGACATGGGCGCGATGGCGGTCGCTGGCGACCGCCGCCCTGAGCCTCCTGACCATCGCCGCGGTCGTTTTCCTGGTCGTTAGCGCCTTTTCAGGCAGTCCCAATAACGTTCTCCTGCAGGCACAGGAAAATCCCACGCTTGAAATCCAGGCCCCATTAAAACCGGCTCCCCTAAAGCAGGATACTCTGAAGGCCGCGCCGGCCGCGCCAGCCGTGAAAGAAGCCCCTGCTCCCGGCACCGTCGGCACCGTCGGCGCCCTCGGCGCGGCCGACCCAAGCCTGCGCGTCGCTACCTGGAACGTCCGCGACTGCGCCGCCATGGACGCCGCCTCCAACTCCCGCGTCGCCCTCCATGACTTTGTGGCGCGGTCTATAAAAGCCGCGCGCGCCGACATCATCGTCCTTGAGGAAATACAATCGGATGAAAGCAAGGGCGGCGACATAGCCATCCTCTCCGTGGCCCTCGCCCGCGAAGGCTGGGCCATGCCCTTCGTGGCCGTCGTCAACGCGAGAGGCGAGGACGACCTCGCCATTTTTTCCCGCTACAGGATAGCCGATTACGGACCTGTCCTCGAACCCGCGAAGACCGATCCATGGCCGCGCCCGGGCATCCGTGCGTCTATTCAGGCAGGTTCAGGTTCCCTGGACCTTTACGGATTCCATTTCAAGGCCATGGGCGACGAAAAATCAGAAAGAGCGAGACGAGCCCAGGCCGAAGCCCTGGGCCTTCACCTTCTGGCCGCCTACGGCGAGGGGCTGACTTCCCGGGCTATCGTGCTCGCCGGTGATTTCAACACGGCCAATGATTCCGATTTCCTTACCAAGGCTTCGACGATGAGCGCGCTCAGACTGGCAGACGACGCGGACAAGTCCAACGATTTTCTCGACACGAACTACAGCTACCGCCAGGGCGAACCGACCTTCGTCGATTCCAGGTATTCGAGCATACTGGACCATGTCCTGATTTCGCCTGCCCTCGCCGCGGGCTTCGACAAGAAAAAGGTGGAAGTGCTGACGCCATCGCCGGGGCCGGGCAGGATCCCGACCTCAGACCACAACATGGTCCTTGTCGAAATCTCCCTGCCCCGGGACAACTGAGAAAAATCCTTATTTGACTAAAGCGACCGCCGTGGCGTAGATGGCGTCCAGAAGCGGGCCCACCTGTTCCTCCTCCACGCTCGAGAAGGCCACGCGCAGATATTTGTCCTGCATCGAAATGGTGCCGATGCCCAATTTTTCGAGAAGGTCCACCCTCAGCTTTTCGGCGGAAATGCCCTTGCAGAGGAAACTCATGAAATAGCCTGAGTTGAAGGGAAGCGGCGCGATGCAGGCAGGCGCCGCGTGCGACGCGAAGTATTTCTTCATCGCTTTATAGCGGCCTTCGAGAATTTCCCTGTAGCGAGCCTTCTGGTCCTCGTAGCCGGGGAACTGGAGCGCCTTGAGCAGCAGGTTCTGGGCAAGTCCGCTCGAGCTCGACACCGAAGATCTGATGATGCCCAAAAGCTTCTTCACGAGGGCATCCTGCTGGGCTTCGGTAAGTCCCTTGCCGCCGAAGCTGACGAAGCCGACCCTGAATCCCCAGACATAGTCTTCCTTGGTAGGACCGTCGGCCTTTACCGCGAGGATGTTCTCGTGGGCGTCGACGAGGCGCGCGAAGATGGATTCGCGCAGGAGGTTTTCCTCGTACTGGAGACCGAAATACGCGTCGTCGGCGATGACGAGAAGGTCTGTCCCTTCCTTGGCGATGGAAACAAGCAGCCTGACGATGGCGTCGGCTTCCTTCAGCGTCAGGGAATAGCCCGTAGGATTGTTGGGGAAATTGAGTACGCAGACGGCCTTTCCCCTGCGCGCGCCCGCGTCCCGCAAGCCTGCTTCCAGGCCTGCGATATTGTATCCGCCCTCGGCGAAAATCGGGAAGGTGAGCCCGGCGGCCATCTTCCTCTCCTCGATGATGAGCCTGTAGTTCGGCCAGTGGAGGTCGGGCACGACGACCGTGTCGCCCGGTTCGATGAACATATCGCTCAGGTAGGAGACCGCTGCGGTGAGTCCGGGAACGACGACGGGCAAGGAAAAGGATTTGCCTTCGAGGGAGGGATTTTTCTTGACCATGGCCGCTTTCCATTCATGGCGCAGGGCCATCACCCCGCCCGTGGACGCGTAGGCGACGGCCTCGTTGGGCGTGAGCGTGGGAAGCGCCTCGCGGAGGGCGTCGAGCATCATGGGTTCGCCCAGTTCATAGGCCATGCCGATGGTGGCGTTATAGCGATGGGCTTTGGAGGTGGCTTCCGCGCTTTGCGTGAGGATTCCCTTGGGAAAATACATGCGGCGCCCCATTTCCGATAAAAGGCGGCTCGCCGCGGTATTGGCAAGGACGGCGTTGAGCTCTTCGGCCAGTTGATTCATCGTACGCTCCTGAGTCCGCGGAATCGGCTCCGATCCACGGAGATGATGGTAAAAGATTATGGGGCTTTCGGCCGTCTGTCAAGGAAGCCGGCCGATTTTTACCGCGTTCCGGACCGCGCGCCGGACCCCAAAGACCTTTGACGGCCGAGCCTCAAAAAGTCATTTTCATTTAGTAATCGCTATATATAGTACTTGTCATTATAGACGGATACTTGCTATTATAATCGTGGATTTTATATCGATTGCATTAGAGCTGCCCTATATAGTGGCAAGCATATTATTGTTGTTGGAGGGTCATTATGAAGAAATCGATACTGCTGATTCTCGCGCTCGCTCTCGTCGCGGGAACGGCTTTCGCCCAGGTCAATCTTTCCAAGGTAAAAGACGGCGTCTATTTCGCCCAGAGCAAGGAATTTTCCAGTTCCGGCTGGAAGGAACAAGTCATTCTCGAAGTAGCCAACGGAAAAATAGTGGCCGCGACGTGGAATGGCGTTTCCAACATCGCGGGCGCCGCGGACAAGGCAGCCTATGCCGCGGCCGGCAAGTACGGCATGGTCAAGGCTTCCAAGATCAAGGCTGAATGGAACGTTCAGGCCAAAACCGTAGCCGATTATCTCGTGAAGACCCAGGACCTCAACCTCAAGGCCAATACGAGCGGCAAGACCGATGCCATCTCCGGCGCCACCATGACCGTTGCCGAATTCTTCGCTCTCGCCCAGCAGGCTCTCGCCTCCAGTCCCGTCGCCAAAGGTTCCTACAAGGACGGATGGTATTACGCCGAAGAAGCCGCCTTTAAGTCCGGCTGGAAGATCAGCGCCCTCGTCACCGTCGCGAACGGTTCCATCGTCGATGTCGTCCTCAACGGCGTCTCCCAGACCGCCGGCGCCAAATCCAAGCTTGTGCAGAGCGTGGCCGGCACCTACAAGATGAACGCCAAGAACGGCGAGTACCATGTGCAGGCCACCCGCGTCGAGGAAGCCATCATCAAGGCAGGCGATCCTTCCAAGATCGCGATCAACGCCAAAGGCAAGGCCGACGCCATCTCCGGCGTTTCGATTTCCGTCAAGACCGAGATCGCCCTCGTTCTCGAGGCGCTCAAAGCGGCGAAGTAATTAACCTATACTGTTTCAGAAAAGCGGCCGGGAACGGCCGCTTTTTTTTATCCTTTTCGGTTGACGAAGCGGCTCGCGAAAGGCGATCATCTTTCCATATGTCAGTTCTTACTTCGAGGAACAAATAACATGACTGATAAAGATGATCCGGATACTCCCGGCATGGCCGATGGTCCGGCGTATGTGGCGCCGAGCGCTTCCATAACCGGCGAAGTCACCCTCGGCAGGGATTCCTCGGTGTGGCACAATGCCGTTCTCCGCGGCGACCTGGCCCCCATCAGGGTGGGCGAGCGTTCCAACATACAGGACGGCGCCGTGCTTCATGTCGCCACCGGCCTCCCCTGCCTTATAGGCGACGACGTGACGATCGGCCATGGCGCCATCGTGCACGGCTGCAAGGTGGGAGACCGATGCCTCATCGGGATGGGTTCTATCATTCTCAACGGAGCCGAGATCGGCGATGAATGCATCGTCGCGGCGGGAGCCCTCGTCACAGAAGGCAAGAAGATTCCGCCGCGCAGCCTCGTCCTGGGCAGCCCGGCCAAGATCGTCAGGGCGACGAGCGAGGAGGATATGGTGAAGATCCTCCATACGGCCGAAGCTTACCGCAGGCTGGCGAGCAAGGCGAGCACGGATTCCACGACTGATCCCTGCTGACGGCTGGGCGGTATCTCGGCCGCTCCATCGCCCTTCTGGGTTCCGTAATCGCCGAACTGGGCGTGGTTGCCGCCGGCTATTCTGACGTAGCTGGCAGAATCGGGAAGCAGGGTCTTGGCTTTGCCGATTTTTTCCTGCGTAGCGAGCATATCGTTGGAGGCCGAGACGCTGAGGACCCTGATCCTGGTCTCGGCTAGAGAGCCTGAGGCGGCGGGATAGGAGGCGAGGAAGACAATCCCGTCGACGAGGTCCTGGTGTTGCTTCACGAAGCCGGACGCTGCCACGCCGCCGAGGGAATGCCCGGCCAGCACCCATTTTCGGACGCCGGGAAGCGCGACTATGGAGCGGGAGGCCGCCTGCGCGTCGAAAATCGCGAACCCCAGCCTGACATCGAGGAGGACGGCCGGATAGCCCGCTTCGGCTACAGCCCGGCCCAGGTAGGAATAGGCTTCCTTGGGCACTTTGGCTCCCGGGTACAAAATGAAGCCCAGCGCGGCATTTTCAGAACCCTCGGGCAGGAAATAGAGATCCCCGCCTTCCTCATATATGTCGATGGACGATGTGGGAGTCCGCAGGGCCGGATCGGAACGATCCGGAAGCGGCGAGAATATCTGTATGAGGGCGGCGGCAAGAATCGCCAAGACCGCCAGCGCGAAAAAGGCTTTTAGTCGATAACCGCAGCCTTTCTTCACGGCGGATTTTGAGTCTTGGGACGATTTTGCTCTGTCTGACGGCGCGGTATCGCTGGTTGGCGTGGCTTTACTGGATGGGGCGGTGTCGCTGGAGGGCTCCGGCTTTTCGTTCATCGCTGTCTGTTTCCTGCGGTTCATAAAAAAAGTATATATGATCCATGTACAAATGGACAGTTGTTTTGCATACTGGGATCGAATTCACAACCAAGGTGAGAGGATGAAGGACAAAGAGGATTTATCGGCATTGGATTGCATTCCGGCGGCTCTGGACGGCGCTCAGGCGGCGCGGAAAGACGGCCTGGCCGCGGCGGCGGGGACCGGTACCGCCGCTCGGGATGACCTGCCCCTGCCGTCGAGAATTCCGCTGCTCGCTTCCATCGACGCGCTCTATCCGCCGGATTCGCTGGATGCCCAAAGGCTTCGATACGGGAAACTGAAGAATAATTTTTTCAGGCATTTCCCGGATAGGCAGGCCTTGTCGGAACCGCTTTTCTTCTCGGCGCCGGGCAGGACAGAGCTATGCGGGAACCATACCGACCACAACAACGGAAGGGTGCTGGCCGCAGCCATCAGCCTCGACACGATCGGGGCCACCGCGCCGCGCTCGGACACCCTCGTCCGCATCGTCTCGGAAGGCTTTGGCGCCTTCGAGCTAGACTTGGCCGACCTTTCGGTCCTGCCGGAGGAAGGGGGGGGCTCGGCGGCCATCGTGAGGGGAATGGCGGCCGGGTTGGCGGAGCTCGCGGTGCGGCGCGGCTCAATGCCTCAAATCCAAGGCTTCGACGCTTACATTGAATCAAAAATCCTTCCCGGTTCGGGACTCTCCAGTTCAGCTGCTTTCGAAGTGCTCATCGGCGGAATCTTCGGCGTTTTTTCCGGCAACGAGATATCGCCCATGGAAATAGCCCGAATCGGCCAATTCGCGGAGAACGAGTATTTCGGCAAACCCTGCGGTCTCATGGACCAGATGGCCTGTGCCCTGGGCGGCACGACAGCCATCGATTTCGGCGAGGCGGACAGGATAAAAGTGGAACTCCTGCGCTTCGATCCAGGCGAATATGGTCTTTCCCTCGTCATTGTGGCCACCGGCGGCAGCCATGCCGATCTCACCGAGGATTACGCGGCGATTCCCTGCGAAATGAAAGCTGTCGCGGCGTTACTCGGCCGCTCAACGTTAGCCGGCACATCCACTGACGGTCTGCTCGCCCAAGCGGGAGAAATACGGAAATCCTGCGGCGACAGGGCCTTTCTGCGCGCCTGGCATTTCGTCAAGGAAACGGAACGTCCCGCGGCCCTGCGGAACGCGATCCGGAAAGCGGACATCGCCGCCTATCTGGCCACGATATGCGATTCTGGTAATTCCAGCGCGAAATATCTCCAGAATTTGTATTCACCGAAAAACCCATCGGAACAGGGGCTTCTCATAGCTCTCGCCGCCACAGAGGACTTCCTCGCCGGAAGCGGCGCGTGCAGGGTCCATGGCGGAGGTTTCGCTGGCACGATTCAGTCCTACGTACCGACCTCTGAGCTGCAGGCTTACAAAACCCTCATGGAATCCCTATTCGGTCCGTACTGCGTTTTTCCCTTGCGAATCCGTCCCTTCGGTGTAGTATGTATCGAAAACCCACAAGGAGCGTTCGATGAAAGATGACAAGAAAGGCTTCAAGCCTTACCTGAAACTGACTTTCCTGATTGGTTTCGGATTCTTCACCATGGGTCTCATGGATCCGCTCTACGACACCTATGTGCCGATCTTTCTGGGGAAATATGTCTCATCGATGACGCTCGTCGGCCTCATCATGACGCTCGACAACATCTTCGCCCTTTTCCTCATTCCCCTGTCCAGCGTGCTTTCGGACAGGACAGACACGAAGATCGGCCGAAGGATGCCCTACATCGTCACGCTCCTTCCTCTGACCGCGATTTTCTTCGGCGCCATGCCCTACGCTGCCGCCGCGTCGCTAGGCGCCCTGATAGCGCTCATCTTCTGCCTTAATCTCGCGAAACAAGGGGCTCGAGGCCCGGTTGTCGCGCTCATGCCCGACATAATACCCGCCGAATTCAGATCCGAGGCCAACGGCGTCATCAACACGATGGGCGGCATCGCCACGATAGTGGGCACCATCGGTCTCGCCCGCCTCATGGATATCGACATCGTGCTTCCGATCATCGGCAGTACGAAAGACCGCCTTCCCTTCCCTCTCGCGGGCATCCTCGTGATATTGGCGGTGATCCTTCTTTTCCTCTTCGTCAAGGAAAAAAAGCACCCCTCCGGCGCTTCTTCCGAAAAGAAGGAGCCCCTCCTCGCGAGCTTCAAGGCGGTGGCCGGGCAATCGGACAAGAGCGCCCTCTACATTCTCATTTCACTTTTCCTGTGGTTCCTGGGCTATCAGGGCGTCCTTCCCTTCATCGGCAAGTACTCCATCGACATTCTTAAAACCTCCTCGGGGACGGCGGCCCTCGCAGCGGGCATGGTGGGCGTGGCCTACGCGATTTTCGCCATACCCTCGGGGTATATCGCCCATAAGAACGGACGCAAAAAGACGATACGCACGAGCCTTATCGTGATCGCCTGTCTCACCACGCTTTTGTTCTTCCACGATCCTCTCACCGCCAGCCTCCCAGCCTCGCTACGTCTCTACAGCTTCTGGCTCATAATGTTCGTGTTCGGCATGTTCTGGGTGTCGGTGGTAACCAACTCTTTCCCGATGCTCTGGCAGATGGCGAGCTGGGGAACCATGGGAATCTACACAGGACTCTACTACACGGCGAGCCAGGGGGCAGCCATTCTCGCGCCCATCCTCACGGGCGCCATCATCGACATTGTCGGCTACAGGGGCATCTTCCTCTTCTGTTCGATCTGCATGGTCGCTGCCTTCCTCGTGATGGGCAAAGTTCGTTCCGGCGAAGCCGAATCGAAAACAGCGTGAGGGATGTTGATAATTCTACGATTACTGCCGATAATAAGGGAAGCGCTTTTATGCGCTCGCAAGCGGGCTCGCAACCCGCCCAGCCCCTGTCGGGACTCAGGAAATTCTACTCTTAATAGGAGGATCGGATATGAAATCACAGGATAGACCGAAGTCGGCGGAGAAAAAGAAGCCGCAGAAGACGCTCAAGGAAAAGAGGGCCGAAAAAAAGGCCAAGAAGGATACCAAGACCGAAGACTGAAAACGTCTATTGAAAAGCGAAGAGACCGCCTCGTGCGGTCTCTTTTTTTGCCCCGATTCTCGCGTATTTCTCCGTGACGCGGCCGCTTCAGCGGGCTACAGGCGCCCCCACGGAGAGCAGATCTTTCCTCAGCGATGCCGCGTCGGTATAAAGAAAGGCCCGCATGCCGAGCGCTCGCGCCGCTTCGACATTCTTCGGACTGTCGTCCGTGAAAAATGCCCGCTCGGGCGCGACCCCTTCGCTCTCGAGGATTTCTCGCCAGAAAAGCGGATCGGGCTTGCTCCTGTGCATGATGTGCGAGGCATACACGGCGTGGAAGGGTTCGTACATGCCCAACATCTCGTTTATCGCGTGATGGCAGTCGATCGTGTTCGTTCCGCAGACGGTTCTGGCGCCCAAGGCCAATTCGCGCACGAGAGCGAAAGTCGGCTCGTCGCGCGTGGGTTTGAAACATTCGGCCCACCAATTTCGCTCAACCTTGATCCCTGTGCGCGCCTCGAAGCGGCGCCAGAATCCGCCCGAATCTATTTCTCCATTGGACATGAGGATCATATCGGGGGGAAGCAGCTTGAGCAGAGTTTCCCTCTCCATCCCCATGGCGGCGGCCACGTCGCCGAGCACCATATGGTTGCGGATGAGCACGCCGCCTTCGTCGAAAATGTAGAGATCGATCATGTCTTGCTCCCCGAATAGACGCCCGCGCCCTGGAGGAAATACTTTGACATGGAGAAGAAGAGTATGAATACAGGCAGGGCAGCGATCACCGCCACGGCCATCATGGTGCCTTCGTCCGCTGTTAGATCGGCCGTATAACGTACGATGTAGGAGGGAATCGTCTTGAGCTTGTCCGACTGCGTTATGAGGAGGGGCCAGAGAAGGTTGTCCCATTGGCCTCTGAACGCGAGAATCGCGAGGGTCGCGATCGCCGGCCGGGCGTTCTTGAACACTATGCTGCGAAAAATCCGCGGTTCGGAACAGCCGTCTATCCTCGCCGCATCCAGAAGCTCATCGGGGAAACCGAGCAGGTACTGCCGCATCAGGAAAACGCCGAAGGCGCTGGTTAGAAAGGGCAGAATGAGGCCGGCGTAGCTGTCCTGAAGGCCGAGTTTGACCGCGGTCAGGTAGAGGGGGATCATGACAGCCTCGAAAGGAATCATCATGGTGGACATTATGCCCATGAAAACGATGTTCCTGCCCCTGAACTTAAATTTAGCGAGTCCATATCCCACGCAGGAAGCGAGCGTGATCGAGGAGAGAGCGACCGTGGTGGCCACGATGAAGGAATTCAGGATGTTCCGGAGATATATCCAGTCGCCGTCGCTTCCCTGGAGAGCGCGCGCATAATTTGACCAGAGGGGTTTCGCGGGAATCCAGCGGTAGGGAATCGACGTGACGTCGGAACCCGGCATGAGAGAGGCTCCCGCCATAAAAGCGAAGGGAATGATGGCGATGCACGATACCGCCACGAGGATGGCCATCGCGAGGAAATTCCCTGCGCGATGCGCGGTGATGTGTCCCGGAACGCGGTGGAGGCTTGGGTTTGTTTTCTTCACATATCCTCCCCGGAGCCGCCGGCGCGAACCTGCAGCCAGGCGAGGATGAGGAGCGTGACGAAGAGCAGGAGGCTCATCACGCTGGCCCTGCCCAGATTCTGCTCGATGATGGCCGTATCGTAGATATTGAGCGTCAGCACGTTGATGGGCGCCAATGGAGCCCCCCTCTGGGTGAACAGGTACTGGGTGGAAAAAGTCTTGAGGCTGCCGGTAAATATCATGACCGACACTAAAGCCATCGTCGGTTTCAGAAGGGGAATCGTTATACGCGTCAGCCGCTGCCAGGCGTTGGCTCCGTCTATGACCGAAGCCTCGATGACGGACAGGGGTATTTTGCCTATGCCAGTGACAAAAAGAATGCAGTAGTAGCCGACGGTTTTCCATATGTATACGAGCATCGTGGATATCTGGACCATGGCGGCGTCAGCCAGCCAGCGATGGTCGATTCCGGGCGTCCCCATGATCCCGTTCAAAAATTGATTGGCCAGGCCGCGAGGGTCGAACATGATGGCCCATACGCTCGCGGTGACGACTGAGGAAAGGACGGCCGGGGAATACAGAGCCATCTGGAAGACTCGCCTTCCCTTGGTGCGAGTAGCGATGAGAACACCCAGAAGGAGTGAGGCCACGAATATGGGCACAAAAACGCCCAGGCAGAAGGTGGCCGAGGCGCGCACGGAATTCCAGAAGTCGGGCGACGTGAGCACCTTCGCGTAGTTCTGGAAGCCTATGAATTTCGGGGGTTTCAGCGAGAGCAGCCTTTTATTGTGGAAGGAAGTCCAGATCGCGTAGAGGATGGGGTAAAGCGAGAAGGTCGAGAAAAAAAGAACGCCAGGAGCGGCGAATACCCACCCCCAGCTGTTTCTTTTCGTTTCAAGGGATTTCTTGGCATGGGTGACTGACATCTATGGATTCCTGTGAAAGGCCGGAAATTAAAGGCCGATACCGCAGGGCATCGGCCTCGATCGGAATTTCAGCTGAGAAAAGGGGGCCGAAATCAGTCGGCTTCGTCCAAAACCGCCTGAGCGCTCTTGCGCAGTTTGTCGAGAGCGTCCTTGGGTTCAACGCCGGCGAGCATGACGCTTTCGAAGGCTGCCTTGAGGAGGGCGTTCAGGCGCGAGCTGCCCTTTCCGATATAGACAATCTTGGCGGCATCGAAGTCCTTCATGAAGACATCCGAATAAGGCATTGCCTTGAGGACAGCGGATTCATTGAGCTTCTGGGTCGGCTGGACAACGGCGACCTTTTCGAGGTACTGGTCCCCATGACCGAGCATATAGTCGAGGAGGATCCAACTGGCTTCCTGCTTGAGTTTGTCGGACTGGACGTTGACCATGTAATAGTGGCCGGAATAGTTAGCGGTGACACGCTTTTTCGCGTCCTTCCACTGAGGGAAGGGCACCACCATCCAATCTTTCGAACTATAGAAGGCCGGGTTGGAAGCCTTCATTCTCGCTTCCTGATAAAGACCTGAGAAAGACATGGCGATAAGGCCGGTGTTCTTGTCGAATTCCGTCCTGGCCGCCGTGTAGGTCGGCGATCCGAGATTCTTGGCGCCGGGACCGAAATCCTTCACGTACTGGAGAACCTTTAGCCAGGCGGCGTCGCCGACGATAGCTGTCTTCCCGTCTTTCGACACGAGTTCGCCGCCGAGCTGCTCGACCATCGGGACAAAGGTGTTGGGATAGGCGTCGTAACGGAAGTCGAACCCGCGACGGGTGATGATCTGTCCATTGCGCTTTACGAGTTTTTCGGAGAGCGCCATCACGTCTTCCCAGGTTTTCGGGGCGTCCTTATCGGGATCAAGGCCGGCCTCGATGAACATTTTCCTATTCACGTAAAGACACATATTGGTCAGTTCCAGGGGCAATCCATATATTTCGTCATCGCGGGAAACGGCGGCGAGCATGCCAGGCAGATAGGCGGCTTCCAGAGCCGAAGCATCCTTGTAGCCTATGGCCTTGTAGTTGACGGGCGTGATTCTGCCGTTATCGAGAAAGGAAATGGCGCTGGTGATCGCCACGTTGAAAATATCGGGACCCTGGTTGGCGGCAAAAGCCGTCGTGAGCGTTTCCAGGATTTTCCCCGAAGGATAGCTGGAGTAATTCACCTTGATGCCGGGATTCGCGGCCATGAACTCCGCGATGAATTTCTTTTCGAGAGGTCCGCGGTTCGCGTCGTCATGGGTCCACATGTTTATCTCGATATTTTTCCCTTTCAGTCCGGGAACCACCGGGGCCTGCGCAAAGGCAACCGAAGCCGCAATTGCCGCCAAAACGATAGAAACTATCACCTTCTTCATCTGCGTCCCTCCAGGTAAGCATATCGGGGATATGACATATCGCGCGATTCGCCATAGTGTAGCCCGGTTTCCGCGGCCGCACAAGAATTTTTTCAATGCAAAAACCTTAATGAATCGAAATTTCAGGGATGTTTTTATCCACGGCTTTCTCTTGGAGACTGCCCCGATCGAGCGCTTTATGCTAGCATAGCCGTGTATGCCGAATGCTAAAAAGGTTCCCCGGGGGACTCCTCGCGAAAGCGCCAGTTCTCTCGATACGCTCATCGACGAAGCCTTGCTCGACAGGACTTTTCCCGGCATCGCCTGCGGGCTGTGGATCGATGGACGGCAAGAATATGTCAGGTACGCGGGATTCAGCGATCCGGACGAAGACGAGACTGACGGAAATGCCCCAATCTCCGAAAATACCTTGTTCGACGCGGCTTCGCTCACCAAGCCCCTCGCGACATCGCTGCTCGTCCTTAAGGCTTGCGAGGCGGGCGCCATCGACTTGAACGGAACCTTGGGGCAGTACCTTCCCCGCGAGAATCCCCTGGCGAGGGATATTCCCATCCACAGCCTACTGACGCACACGAGCGGATTGCCCGCCATCCCCGCCATCGAACGTCGCTTCCCCTCGCCGCTTTTAATCGATAGGGAGGCGGCCGTTTCGGAGCTTTACTCTATCCAGCCCGAGAAAGGCCACGGGGAGGCTGTCGTATATTCCTGCACGGGGTATTTACTTCTTGGCCTTATCCTGGAGAAGATATCTGGAAGGCTCTTGGGCGACCTTTATGGAACCGAAGTCGCCGAGCCCCTGCATCTGCCGCGAGCAGCCTTCGCCCCCGGCATCGGTCCCGACGGCGAACCTCTTGGCATCGGGGGCGCCGCAGCGACCGAATACTGCGATTGGAGGAAAAAGCGGGTGCGCGGCCAAGTCCACGACGAGAGCGCCTATTGTTTTGGCGGTCACGCAGGCAACGCCGGTCTCTTCGTCTCGCTCGAGGACGTGTTCAGGACAGCCTCCATCCTGCTGGAAGGTGGCGTCTCGGAAGGAAAGCGGTTCCTCGGAGAGAACTTTATCCGCGATCTCACCGAGGATAAAACACCCAACCTCGGAGAGCGGCGCTCTTTCGGCTTCAGGATGAAGGAGCCTGGTACCTTCACGGGTCCGCTATGGCCCAGCTCGTCCTTCGGGCATACGGGATTCACGGGAACGAGTCTCGCCGTCTCGCCGCGGCAAGGCCTGACCGCGATCATCCTCACGAACCGCGTGTATTATGGCAGAAATGATACGACACAAAAAATCGCCGATTTCCGGACGAGGTTCCACACGATCGCGTTCAGGAGTTTTTGTTGACGTATTCTAGATTCCTTAATTTCTTACATATATGAAACTATAATATATTATAAATACACATTTGTAACAAAATTTATTCAATAAAATTCTATAATATCAATTTTAGTATACATATTTTTGACAAATACATAATTACCTACATATTATGTTCTTTTACTTACATATTTGTACTATTAAATTTAAAATGCTACTTTATTTATTTTTGGCATGTTTCCTGCTAGTTAAAAGCAACACTGCTCAGGAGGAAACATAATGCGCAAAAAGATCGTCATGCTCATCGTACTCGGAGCCTGCGTCTTGCCCGAGTCGCCGCCGAGGAAACTGTCGCGGGCCTGGCTTCGGCCATCGATATGCTATGGCTCATCATCACCGGTTCCCTGGTCTTCTTCATGCAAGCAGGATTCGCCTTCGTCGAAACCGGCCTGACGCGCGCCAAGAACGCGACGAACATCCTCATGAAGAACCTGATGGATTTCTGCTTCGGTTCCATCGTTTTCTGGATGATCGGCTGGGGATTCATGTACGGCGCCGACAAGCTGGGCGGCTTCGTCGGTTTCTCGGAATTCTTCAAAGGACCTATGGGAGACCCCACCTTCTACCGGAACTGGTTTTTCCAGGTAGTCTTCGCGGCCACGTCGGCCACGATCGTCTCCGGCGCCATGGCCGAACGGACGAAGTTCAAATCCTACCTCATCTATACCTGTTTCATCTCCGCCTTCATCTATCCCGTCTCCGGCCACTGGATATGGGGCGGCGGCTGGCTCGCCAAGCTCGGTTTCCACGATTTTGCCGGCTCTAGCGTCGTTCATTCCGTCGGAGGCTGGGCGGCATTCGTTGGAGCCGCCATTCTCGGCCCAAGAACCGGCAAATACGTCAGGTGCAACGGAAAGGTCAGCGTCAAGGCCTTCCCCGGCCACAACATCGGCTGGGCTTTCCTCGGCGTCTTCATCCTCTGGTTCGGCTGGTATGGCTTCAACCCCGGATCAACCCTTTCGGGCATGAGCGCCGACATCGGAAGAATCGCCGTCACGACAACCTTGGGAGGATCGGCGGGAGCCGTGGCCGCTCTAGTCTTCTCCTGGATTTGGTTCAAGAAGCCCGACGCGTCCATGACGCTGAACGGCTGCCTCGCCGGCCTCGTCGCAATAACCGCGCCCTGCGCCGTCGTCTCCCCTGGCGACGCCATCGTCATCGGCCTGATCGCCGGCGTCCTCGTCGTCCTGGCCGTCGAGTTCATCGACAAGGTGCTCAAGATCGACGATCCCGTGGGCGCCTCCTCCGTCCACATGGTGAACGGAATCTTCGGAACCCTCGCCGTCGGCATTTGGGGCAATGTGGACGGGGTGGCCGTCGGACTGCTTTACGGCGGCGGCCTTCATCAGCTGGGCATCCAGGCCCTGGGCGCTTTTTCCGTGGCCGCCTGGGCTGGACTGACCAGCGTCGCCCTCTTCTTCGCCATCAAGAAAACGGTCGGCCTCAGGGTTACGGCCAAGGAAGAACTCATGGGGCTCGACCTCGGCGAGCACAAGTCCGAAGCCTATCCCGGCTTCCAGTTCTTCAGCAATCTTTAAGGAGGACGCTATGAAGATGATAATCGCCTATATTCAGCCCCACCAGCTCAACGAGGTGAAGCAGGAACTCTATAAGTCCGAGATCTACAAGATTTCGGTGTCGAACGCCATGGGCTGCGGACAGCAGAAAGGCTACAGCGAGATTTATAGAGGAGTCGACATCGAGGTCAATCTGCTCAAGAAAGTGAGGATCGAGATCGGCGTCAACGACAATTTCGTGAAGCCGACGGTGGACGCGATAATCAAGGGGGCGCAGACGGGAGAAATCGGGGATGGGAAGATATTCATCCTGCCCATGGATGAGTGCATCAGGATAAGAACAGGGGAGACAGGTTCCGAAGCGATCGGCTGAAAGAGAGAGGTGGCCCCGACAGCCTGCAAGGCTGAACCCGGGGCTTGGAGGCTGGCCTGTAGGCCGGCCTCCAAGCCAGCCTACAGGCCCTCAGTTCAAGGCTTCGAACAGCTTCTGGGCGAAAACAGCCGATGTTTCCCTGGGGCAGAGGTAGGCCACGGCGCTGGGATCATCGCAGTCCAGTTCGATCACGTCTAGTCCTATGGTCCGCACTGATTCACGAGCCAGGACGACGCCTTTCGCGCCGGCAGCCGCGGAAAAGACCGCCGTCACGCGAAGCTTGTTACCTGGCCCGGAGCAAGTAGCGAGCCCGAGGAAATCAGGAACCTCGGCACCCTGGGATGCCGGTCCGATGAGGGTGCCTTCGCCCTCGTCGAAGGTGGAACGCACGCGCATTCTCAGGCCGCTGGCCTTGGCCAGCAGGGCGGACTTGTCGTGCAGCACTCTCGCGCCATGATTCGCCAGCCTGAACATGGAGTCGTAGTCGAGAAAATGCATGAAGGGGACGCCCTTAACGAGCCGAGGATCCGCCTTGGCCACGCCGGGGACATCCTTGTAGATATCGACGAAATCGGCCCCGAGCGCCGCCCCTATCGCGACGGCGCTTGTGTCGCTCCCGCCGCGGCCGAGGGTGAGTATGTCGCCCACGGCGTCGACGCCCTGGAAGCCCGTCACGACAGGAACCTTCCCGGCCGCCAGAACAGCTCTGAGGCGCGCCGGATCGATCGCGGCAGGCGCCGCGTCCCCGAAGGGGCCACTGGCCGCGATGCCGGCAGAGTGCGCCGTCATGGGAACGGCCCCGATGCCCATGGAATTGAGGAGGGCCGCTATCACGCAGGCCGAGATCACTTCTCCGCAGGAGACCAGTAGGTCGCTGGTGAGCCCATCCATGCCGCCAGCCGCATCGGCGGCGACGACCGGGCCGGCCGAGCCTACGCCGCCCGCTGTGCCTGCACCGCCGGAATATTCTCCCAGCAGATCAAGGAGCGTATCGGTGGCGTAGGGATCTCCCATCCGCCCCATCGCGGAAACGACGAGGACGATTTCGTCCCCGGCGTCCCGCGCCGCGCCGACTTTTTTCGCGAGCATTTCTCTCGCGGCGGGATCAGCCAGCGACGTTCCGCCGAATTTCTGAACAATCAAAGCCATCTATAATTTCCTTGGTTCGAGTCCCCGCGCCGCGAGGGTTTCGGCGATCTGGACGGCGTTGAGGGCGGCGCCCTTCCTGAGGTTGTCCGACACCACCCAGAGATTCAGTCCGTTGGGCACCGTCGGGTCCCTGCGGATCCTGCCGATAAAGACCTCATCCCGGC
>Ga0074195_1000573_pt1 | contig 67970 bp, 71 predicted proteins | sample EPASupsiteHSE623_FD_64525 | JGI IMG/M metagenome (GOLD analysis project Ga0074195, IMG submission 64525) | Bioremediated contaminated groundwater from EPA Superfund site, New Mexico - Sample HSE6-23 | ecosystem: Environmental > Aquatic > Deep subsurface > Groundwater > Contaminated ...
TAATAAACGCAATCGTAGGTTCAGCGAAAACAGGGAAAATCGGAGATGGTAAAATATTTGTATCATCTTTAGATGAAGTTGTTAGAATCAGAACTGAAGAAAGAGGCAGCGAAGCTGTTTAATCTTTTAAAGGGAAAGAGTAATCTCTTTCCCTTTTTTTTCTAAAATATAAATTCTTATATATCTATCTTATTTTCACCATCTAATTTATTTTCTTTAACAGACTGGATAAAAGCAATTGCTATTGGAATAATTGCAAAAGCAATAATTAAACCATGTGGTAAATGAACAAATATTTGAACTATCATACTTATTGCTAATAAACCAATTGACCACATTGCACCATGTTCTAAATATCTGTATTCTGAAACAGTTCCTCTATCTACCATTAATATTGTAAGATTTCTAACAGCAAAAGCACCAGCACCAAGACCTAACATTATAATAACAATATTTTGACTAACTGCAAAAGCTCCTAAAACTCCATCAAAAGAGAAAGACATATCAATAAGTTCTAAATAAATAAATGATGCTAATCCACCTTTTGCAAGTTTAGAACTAGCAACATGTTCAATTTTTTCTCTTTCTGTTTCCATATTATCTGAATCATGTTTTTGTCCATCATCTTCAAGAATACCTCTTAAAAACTCTATACAAAGATATAATAAAATTCCATAAATCATAGGAAGTACAATATCACTTTTGTTGATATTTGTTACAACATCACCGATTAATATCTGTGTTGGTGCATATAATCCAATAATAGCAATTGTTAAAATAGCAATTAATATTTTTAAATCACCAACACTTGACCATCTTGAAGCGTATTTTTCAATAGATCCAATCCAATATACATCTTTATTTTCATTAAATAAAAACGATAAGAATATCATTAATAAGAATATTCCACCAAATGCCATAACAATATGATGTGAAGCCATAATAACTTTTTCATATTCCGCAGGGTTATTTACTGCTAAACTAAATGATTCTACTAAACTTAAATCAGTTGTAGCAAAAACAATTAAAATAGGGAAAACTAATCTCACCCCAAATACTGCAATTAACATACCCCATGTAAGGAATCTTCTTCTCCAAATAGGAGGCATATTTACTAATATAAGAGCATTTACAACAGCATTATCAAATGATAAACTTAGTTCTAAAATAGTAAGTGTTGTTCCTTGAACAATACCTAAAACACCCATATAAAAGAATTCGATAATTACTGATATAGCAAAAAATACAAAAAATGTATTGAAATAACTTAACGTTGATTTCTGTTTTTGTTCTTCCATTATTTAATCCTAACTTTGTTAATTTTGTTGGAATAGTATCGATAATAAGCTAAATAACTCTTTTTAACACAATTCTTCTACAATGGTTTTGATATTATTCCGCATTGTTTTTTAGAAAAACAAAATTTTTTATAAATAAAAGGACGCAATCCATGAAAAAAATTTTATTAGGAACAGCTGTAGCATTACTATTATTAACAGGATGTACAGAAGAGAAAAAACCAGCTACTGAAACTCCCGTGGCTACTCAAGAAGTAAAAAAAGATGAAGCAACTACTACACCTGCTCAAACTCCAGCAGCTGAAGTAAAAAAAGAAGAAACTAAATAATTTAAATATTCCGTGTTTGTATTTTTATAAACACGGAATTTTTTTATAAAAAAACTCCATTTACAAAATAATACCTAATCAAATAAAAAGAACACAAAAACACAAAAATCGAATTAAATAAAATAGAGTATTTAAAACTATTATCTAAATTTTTATTTGTAAATTTTGGTACAACAAAACTAGAAATTGCAAAAAAAGTTCCTAAAAATAGAGTGGTCCAAATAAAATATCCTACAAAGTTATACTCTTTTTGAAGCATACAAAATGGACATTGGTGAGTTGGTAATTCATAAATATATGTTGAAAAGAAATAAGTAACCGCATAATATGAAATATATAAAAAGAATAAATTAATTATAAAATTTGTAAATTTTTGTTTTTGAATATTTGTAAAAATACTTAATAAATAAAGTAAATAAAATAGACCAACAAGCATAGGAATTGATAAATCAAAAGGTATTTTACTTCCAGTTGAATTAACTCCAAAAATGATTGAACAACACATTACAGGTTCTTTTGTTGAAATATTTGATAAATATAAAATATCAAGAGTTGTTTCAATTAAAATAAGAGCAAAAATAAAAATATAAAAAACAAACTTCTTTTTTGTATAAGGGTAAGTCTTTTCTTTTAAATCCAAACTATTAATAATCAGCCAAACTCCAATACAAAAAACAATTATAAGTTTTAAGCTGAGTAAAATCTCACCATAATTATTCGCTTTTATAACTCCAGCTGCACACATAGCTCCTGGAATTATGTGTGATAAATTGTCAATACTATATGTGAAATAGGGCATTAAAAATATTTTTACAATAAGTGCAAAAAAGATTATAAGAATTACTAAATAGGAAGTTTTTTCAAGTTTATATTGAGCTGATGTAGTTTTTTCATAATTCCAATTTTTTATTATAAAAATCGAAAAATAAAAAGCTATAAAAAGTAAAATAAATAGAATAATTTGAGTAAATAAATAGATAATTATTTCATTTGATAGAAGAATTTCACTCACAAATAGTTCCATTTTTTATATTTATTATTTCATCCACAAAATCAAGATTATCAAATATTGGGTCGTGGGTTGCAACAACTATTGTTTTATTTAAACTTTTTAATAACTTTAAACTTTCAATAAAAATAAGAGAATTATCATAATCCAAATTTGCAGTTGGTTCATCACAAAGGATAATTTCAGGATTATTTACAATTGCCCTTGCAATGGCACATCTTTGTTTTTCTCCACCTGAAAGATTATAAACTAACTCATCTTTTTTATGATTTATATTTGCCAATTCTAAAGCTTTTAAAACCATTTCATCTATTTGTTTTTGATTAAATCCAAGGGGAATTAGCGCAATTGAAACATTATCTTTTACACTTAAAGTATCAAATAAATTATATGATTGAAAAATAAATCCAAGGCGTTTTGCCCTAAAATTTGAGGCGTGTAAATCAGGAAGTTTCGCAATATTTTCATTTTCAACAACTATACTTCCACTTGTTGGTTTTAATAAAGTTCCAATTATTGATAAAAGCGTAGATTTTCCACTTCCACTTATTCCTTTTAAAATAACACAAGAAGAGTTTTTGATTTCTAAATTGATATTTTTTAAAGCGTGAAATTCTCTTTTTGTATTTTCATTAAATATTTTATTTAAGTTTTTGATTTTTATCATTTCATACTCTCATTTGCATCAATTACAGCAATTTTCCAAACAGGAATTAAAACGGCACTTAAAAAAGGAATTATAAAAAATAAAAATAGGGTAACTATTGTTGTAAATTCGATATTAGCATTTAAAATAAAATCATTTTGAACATTTGAAAAACCAATAAAAATATTTTTTAAAATAGGCGCATTTAATATAAACACAAAAATATAAGCAAAAATAACTCCAATAATAAAAGCCATAAATCCAACTATAAAATTTTCAATAATTTTTAGTTTAATAATGTCTTTTATGCTCCAACCAACAGCTTTTAAAATACCAATCTCTTTTTTATCACTTGAACTAATCATCGAATATCTTTGGTATAAAATCAAAATAAATGTAAAAATTACTACGATAAATAAAACTAAAAAAATTCCACCTTTGTAGTTGAACATATTTTCATACTCTTTTTTTAGACTCTCTTTTTGTAAAATTCTAATATTTGAGTGTTTTAAAATCAGTTGTTCTTTTATGTTTTGTTTTTCCAAATCATTTGGAACATTTAAAACTATATCAGTTGAATATTCCTCATCTATATTTAAAATTCTTTTTGCAAGATTTATATCCATGATTATCAAATCATTTGCAACTAAATTTGCTTCTTTGGGTAAATCTTTGAATATTTTTATATTTAAAGATTGTTTATCTAAAAGTTTAAAATCATAAGAATCAAAATAGTGATATTTATCAAATATTTTTTTAATTCCATTTCCAATAATCATAGAATCATTTTGTAAAAAATCAGAAATATTTAAAACACTTAAAAGCTCTTTTATATTTTTATTTGTATTTTCTTCAAATAAATCAACACCAACAATTGTGAAATAAACATTTTCAGGCATAAAATAATATAAACCATAAACCCTTTGTTGAACATTTTTTACACCATTTATAGAAGAAAAATCATCAATCCATGATATTGGAGCATCAAAAATTTTTCCATTATTTGTTTTTTGGATTATAAAATCACTTTGATTGTCTAAAGTTATGAAAAGCTCTTTTTTTAAACTATTTGAGATAAAAAGAACACTTGAAATCAAAAAAACGATTAAAATAGAAATAATAAAAATTGCAATATGTTTTGATTTGTGTTTGATTAATAAAAGAAATAAAAAATTAAAAAAAACACTATTTTTCATAAACAAAATCCAAATAGTTTATTTGTAAATTCATGGGGAAAATTTTATTTGAGAAATCTTTATTTTCTTGAATCCTTGTTTCATAGGTATTGTTTGAAAATGCAAGGTTTGGAAGTTTTGTAATAGAACTAATTTTGGTTGTATAGCTAATTTTATTATTCAATTTTGCGTGAAAAAAAACAAAAAAAACAAAAGTAGAAATAAAAAGAGTGATAAAGAAAACAAATCTTTTTGATAAAGTAGTGATAATAAACTCCTATACGAACTCAAGTATTTTATCTTTTTTTAGTTAATTAACAATTAAACAAGAAATATAAAGAATCAATTAAATTATATCATTAATGATTATTTTTATTAATAAAAAGCCCTTTAAATAGGCAATTAAGTATTATTTAAGTAATAATATATGTAAAAAAGTATATAATTGCGCGAATATTTAAGGAGAAACTATGCCAAATAAACAGCAAATTGATGAGTTAAAAGTAATTTTACTTGAAAGAAAAGAGAATATTTTATCAAATATAAACAATAGCAGAACAAATATTGATCAATTAAAAGAACAAGAAATTAATGATGAATTAGATTATGCTGAGTTAGTAAGTGATTCTTTTACAGAAGGAATGATTGCAAATCATCAAATTGAAGAGTTAAAACAAATAGAAGACTCTCTTAAAAAAATAGAAGTTGGTACTTACGGAATTTGTGATATGTGTGGAGTTGTTATTCCATTAGGAAGATTAAAAGCTAAACCTTTCGCTAAATTTTGTACAGAGTGTAGAACTGTTTATGAAAATGAATTTGTAAAAAGAGCTAAAAATTGATAAAAAGATTTTATCCGAAGAATGATAAAACTTTAAATTTTAAATTTGTTCAAAATGAAGAGGATTTTATAGTTGAAGAACAGCCTATAAAATTTTCTGGTGCAGGAAGTTTTTTAGTTTTAAAAATAGTAAAAAATAACTGTGATACTTGGGAATTGATTGATAGATTAGCAAAATTTTTAAATGTATTTTCCAATGAGATTGGATATGCAGGACTTAAAGATAAACGAGCTACTACAACACAATATATTACAATTCCTAAAAAATACTCCAAAGAGATTAAACTTTTCAGAAATAAAAAGATTGAAATAGTAGATACTTTTTTACATAATGAAAAGCTAAATATTGGTGATTTAGAAGGAAATAGATTTAAAATCAACCTTCATAATGTAGAAGTACCTGATATAAATCATATTCAAAAAATCATCAAACTTATCATTAAAGAAGGGATGCCAAACTATTTTGGTTATCAAAGATTTGGAAAAGAAGTTGTTGATAATTTAGCAAAAGCTAAAGATGTAGTTTATGGTGAAGAGATTGTAAAAGATAAAAAATTATCTAAAATGTTAATTGCTGCTTATCAAAGTAGTTTTTTTAATGCTTGGTTAGTTGAGCGATTAACCTTATCAAACGATGAATTTAAACTTTTAGATGGAGATGTTTTTTTAGATTTGCAAAAAGATAAATTATTCACTCCAAAAGTTATTACTGCAAATATAATAAATGATTTTAACAATTTTAAAATCACTCCAACTGGATTACTTCCAGGTAGAAAAGTATTTAAAGCTGTTGGTGAGGCTGCTGTAATTGAGCAAAAGTATGATGATTTATATATTCAGGAAAAAGGTTATAGAAGAGAAGCTATGGTTTTTCCAAGAGAAATAAGTTGTAAATATGATGCGACTAAGAAGATATGTAATTTAGATTTTATTCTTCCTAAAGGTTCTTATGCAACAGTTTTAGTTGAATATTTAGCTAATAGAAATTTCTCTTAAAATTATATTTTAGGAATAAAAAAAGGGCTATTTGGAGAATCCAAATAGCCCTTTTTTAGTTTTATAACTTTATTTTATGGAAGAGTTATATATTTTGAATCATAATATATTTTATTTCCAATGGCAATCATTCTTTCTTCATTATCAAAACTAAAATCATAAATTTTATCATCTGTAAAATCTTGATTTAAATTTATTAAGTAACCTTGAGATTCAACTGCATATAATGAGTCTGAAAAAGCCAAAGCATGAATTTTTGCATATTTATATTTTTTCTTAGCAACTTCAACTAAACTAGGAGTTAATTTAATAATTTGCCCATCAATAGTAGCTAAATAAACATCATTATTTTTTACAATAATATCTCTAACTTCATAACTTTTTGCAATTATTTCTTTTGGAGAAATTGATACAACTTTATTTGGACTTGCAACAATTAATGTTTGTGTGCTTTCAATAACATTTAATGAAATGATATTGTTAAATTCACTGTCTGGATCAACAGAAATATTTTTTACTGATTCATTTGTAGTAGATGAAACAATTATAACTTTTCCATTTAAAGTAGGGAAAAGTATCAATCCACCCATAAAATATGGATTAGTAATTCTTGTATCATTTGCAAGAGAAATTGGTAAATATTCTTTAAATAGAGTTTTATTTGTTTTAATATCAATTAATTCAATTGTGTTATTTGAATAAACTAATGCTAGTTTGTTATCTTTTAAAGATGCAGCAACAACAACATCTTTAACAACTCTTTCTTCACTACCAATCAATATTTTATTAGTATAATTTGTAGCAATTATTTTTCCATCTGCACTTACGTTTAAAAATTCAAAATTTTCTGGTAATTCAAAAGATGAAATTCCCTTATCTGTGATGATTTGTTTATTTTCAAGTGTTGCACCAATTTTATTCATCGATTGTATTGATGAAGACATAGATTCTTTATTTAATTCTATATTACTACTAACATCTTCAGGTTCAAAATATTTTTTCCCCGAACAAGCTGTAAATAAAAATATAGCAGATAATGAAATCAAAAGATATTTCATAGTTTTTCCTTATTTTGTAAGTAGATAGTGATTTAGTAATTTAGCTAATTCAAAGGCTTTTGAAGTTTGTGGAATCAATGCCAAAGTTGTTTTTGCTTCATTAAATTTTCCTTCATTTGTCAGAAAAAGTGCCTTGTTGAAAATTGCAAAATCTTTTAATAAAAAATCATTTTGCATAGATAAATTATCTAGTTCAGATATATTCTTATTAGCTAATGCCACTTGATATTTTGATAGTTCTTTTAATAAAGGAACATTTACATCTGCTGATTTAGCATCTTTTTTTGCTTGTAAAAATAAAGCAACATCGTAAAGTTGGGGATTTTTTTCTTTTAAATCTGCAAGTGCTTGAACATCATTACTATTTTCAATAACTTTGTTAAATGCAATATTTGCTTCAAGTTTATTTGATTGTGCAATAGAATTTTTAATAAAGAAAGCAATAATTCCTATTAATATAATTGCAACAAATGCAAAGATTAATGTTTTATATTTTTTAAAAAACCTTTCACCTTTTACGAAATTTTCTAAAAATTTCTCTTCGCTACTTAGCTCTGTTTTAACATAATCAACATTTTCTTTTATACTCATTTTTATAACCTTTTTGAAAAGTAGTTGATATGGTACAAAATTTTTGATAAAATCTTACTTTTATCTAACTTTTTGTATAATAATTATCTATAAATTTATAAGGTTACTAAAAATATGAAGAGATTATTATTAGCTTCTACACTTACACTGGTTATATCGCAAAATCTTTTTGCAAAAGAGGAAGTAGCTCCTGAACAAACAAGATTTGAGTCTTTGTCAAAATTAACAAAAGTTATTGGAACTGTTGAAAAATATTATGTTGATGATATTAAACTACAAGAAATAGTTGATAAAGCATTAAAAGGTGTAGCTCCTGAACAAACAAGATTTGAGTCTTTGTCAAAATTAACAAAAGTTATTGGAACTGTTGAAAAATATTATGTTGATGATATTAAACTACAAGAAATAGTTGATAAAGCATTAAAAGGTTTGATGCAAGAATTAGATGCCCATTCATCTTATTTGGATAAGAAAGCATCAAAAGAGATGTCTATTCAAACTCAAGGTGAGTTTGGCGGATTAGGAATTACTGTGGGTATGCGAGACGGTGCTTTAACTGTAATTTCACCAATTGATGATACTCCAGCATTCAAAGCAGGTGTAAAAGCTTCTGATATTATTTTAAAAATTAATAATACTTCAACAATAAATATGACTTTAGATGAAGCAGTTACTTTAATGAGAGGAAATCCTCAAACAGATATTACATTAACGCTTGTAAGAAAAGGTGAATTAAAGCCTTTAGAAATAAAAATGAAAAGAGATATAATTAAAATTCAATCAGTTTTTGCAAAAACTATTGAGAATACTGACTTAATGTATTTAAGAGTATCAAGTTTTGATACAAAAGTTACAGAAGATTTAGAAAAAATTATTACAACAAATAAAACTGCAAAAGGTTATATTTTAGATTTAAGAAATAATCCAGGTGGTTTACTTTCACAAGCTATTGGAGTGGTTGATTTATTTGTTGACAGTGGAGTAATTGTTTCTCAAAAAGGTAGAAATCCAGAAGATGAAGAGAAATTTGAAGCAAGTTTATTGAAAACTAAAACAAAATTACCTTTAGTTGTTCTTGTAAATGAAGGTTCAGCATCTGCATCTGAAATTGTAAGTGGTTCTTTACAAGATCACAAAAGAGCAGTTGTTGTTGGAGAAAAAACTTTTGGTAAAGGTTCAGTTCAAGCTGTTTTACCTATTGAAAATGATAGAAGTGAAAATATTAAATTAACTATTGCAAAATATTATTTACCAAGTGGAAGAACAATTCAAGCAGTTGGAGTTACACCTGATATAGTTGTGACATCTGGAAAAGTTACACAAGCAGAAGATAATGCATTTAAAATAAAAGAAGCAGACTTAAAAAAACATCTTGAAGGAGAACTTGAAAAAGTAAATGATGTAAAAAAAGAAGAAAAAGTAATTGCAGATGAAACTAAAAAAGTAATCACAGGTGAAGATGTACTAGGAGATAATCAATTAAATACTTCTATTGCAATTTTAAAAAGTTTAATAATAATGAATAAATAATAGTAGGAGACTAAATGAAAATAAGTGAAATCATAGCACTTGGACTTTGGCCTGAATCAAAGAAAACAACAACTCAAAAGGGTATTCCTGAACTTGAAGAGTTAGGATATAACCTATTTTATATTGGTAAAAATGCAGATCTTTATACTTGTTTGGGTGATGAAGCAAAAGTATTATTAGTAAGAAGTGATAGATGTTCAGTTTTTGATATTCCATTAAATCTTTTAATTGAAGGAAAAGGTGTTTCTCAAACAGCTATTTCAAATAATGGAGCAATGTTTGCAAAAGAATCTGGAATAAGAACTGCAATTTTATCTGAAAAAGTTGATCAATCTTTAGCTATTGCACCAAGATGTCAGCTTATGGAATTATGTAAACCATTGGAAGCACAAATTGATGGAGATGTTGTTCAATTTGAATTAATCTTTAGAAATTATTTAACAGGTTCTTTATTTGATGCTTGTCAAAATGGTTTAGACCCATATGGTTTAGATTTACCAAAAGGTTTAAATCAATGGCATAAATTTGATACTCCAATTTTTACACCAACTACAAAAGGTATTAAAGATGAGCCTTTAACTTCTTTAAAAGTTAGAGAATTATTTCCAGAAATCATTTCAAGTCTTGAAAAATTATTTAAAGATTTTACTAAGTTTGCCCAAGATAGAGGTATCATTGTTGTTGATACAAAGTTTGAAATATTTGTAAATTCGAAAGATGAGTGGGTTTTAGGTGATGAAGTTTTAACACCTGAAAGTTCAAGATTTATTTCAAAAGAAGATTTTGATGCTGCTAATTATATCTCTATGGATAAACAAATTCTTAGAGATTTTGGGAAATCAGAAAATTGGAAAGAAAAAGCAAAAGAGCTTAAATCTGGTCAAAAATTAGATGTAAATGTTCCTCAAGCTATTAAAGATAAAATTCTAAGTGGCTATACAACTATTCTTAATAGATTAAGTAAATAGTTGTAAAGAAGAGTTTTTAAACTCTTTGAATCTAAATCACTAAAGGTGGTTTTAGATATAATCGCAAAAATATAAATTGAAGGTGATAAATGAAAGCAATTGTAAATGTAGGATTAAAACAAGGTGTACTTGATGATCAAGGTAAAGCAACTCATCATGCACTAGATACATTAGGTTTTAAAGAGTTAGTTAAAAATGTAAGAATTGGTAAACAAATTATTATTGAATTAAACTCAACTGATGAAGCAGCAGCTAAAGAAGAAGTTACAAAAATGTGTGAAAAACTTTTAGCTAATACTGTTATTGAAGATTACGATATAGAAATAGTAGGTTAATATGAAAATTTCAGTATTACAATTTCCTGGAACAAACTGTGAATATGATACAAAATATGCATTTGAGCAACTAGGTTGTGTTGTAGAAATTATTTGGCATAAAGAAAAACAAATTCCATCTGATACTGATTTATTAGTAATCCCTGGTGGATTTTCTTATGGCGATTATTTAAGAAGTGGAGCAATTGCTAGATTTGCAAATATTATGGAATCGGTTCAAGCATATGCAGCAAATGGTGGAAAAGTTTTAGGAATTTGTAATGGATTCCAAATTTTATTAGAAGCTGGATTATTACCAGGTGCTATGAAAAGAAATGACTCTTTACATTTTATTTCAAAATATCACACTTTAAAAGTAGTTAATACAGATAATAAATTTTTATCTTTAATGAAAAAAGATGAAGTTGTAAATATTCCAGTTGCACACCATGATGGAAATTATTATATTGATGCTCTTGGATTAAAAGAGTTAGAAGATAATAATCAAATTCTTTTAAAATATTGTGACAAAAATGGAACTCTAGTAAATATGAATGGTTCTGTGTCAAATATTGCTGGTATTTGTAACAAAGAAAAAAATGTTTTTGGTTTGATGCCACATCCTGAACGAGCTATTGAAGAACTTTTAAGTTCTGTAGATGGTGTTAATATGTTAAAGGGTTTTTTACAATAAGGAGTTAATTCTTTATTGTAAAAAGTAAAATGAAAAAAATCTTAAAAATAGTTATTTTATTAAATATTTTTTTATGTGTAAATCTTTTTGCATCTAAAAATTTATATATCTCATATAATAAAATACCTACAAATGTTTATAAAAATCAAAAATTTGAAGTTGTAGTTAAAGCTTTAATAACTACTAGTAATTTTGATGAATTATCAACTACCTTTTCAAATTCTTCAAATATTACTATTTTAAACCCAAAAAATCCTTGGAAAAAAATATCAAATGACACTTATGAAAATAGTTATTATTTTAAAGTAAAACAAGGAAGTTTTAAATTTCCTGATATTAGTGTAGTACTAATGAATGATGGAGCAATGATAGATTCCACAGAAGTATCTGCACCAACTATAAAATATTCAGATATTGGAAAAGGGGATGAAAGATTTTCTGGTGTAATTGCAGATGATTTTATTTTAAAAGCTTATAAAACTAAACAATATAATAATAAAGAAGCATTAACAATAATTGATGTTGATGCAGTTAATTCTAATTTAGGAGATTTTAAACTAAAAGATATTGAAGATCAGGCAATTTCTAGCATAAAAGATTATAATGAAAAAGAGAATTTAGTTTACTATTTTGTTACACCAATATATAAAAAGAAATTAGTTATCACATACTATAACACTAAAACAAAAAGTTTTAAAGATGTCATAATCCCATTATTATTACAAAATGAACTTGTTAGTACACAAACGGATTTAAACCCAAATGATTCAAGTTTTGAAAAGTATAAAAAAGTAGCTTCAGTTTGCTTTTTTTTATTATTTCTAGGATTGTTTATTTGGAAAAGAAAGAGAATTCTTCTTATTTTATCACTAATATTTCTTGTTATTTCAATAATATATCTTTTTCCAAATCCTAAAGGAATAGTAAAAAAAGATTCATTTGTATATATTTTGCCAACAAAAAATTCTACTGTATTCTTTAAAATTGAGAATGAACAAAAAATTGAAGTATTAGAGAAAAAAAATGGGTTTATGAAAGTTTTAGGAAGCGACAGTGATTTTATTGGTTGGATAAAGGAAGAAAGTTTTGGCGAGAATTAGAGGAATTATACTTTTAATACAGTTTTCAATTACAGTTGCAATTACTGTAGTACTAATGTATATATTTAGAAAACATACGCACAAAGTGATAAAAGTATGGATGACATTTCAAATGTTTGTTCTAGGTATAAAATTAGAAACAGAAGGTTCACTTGATGAGTCTTGTGAAATGATTTTAATCAATCATCAATCTTTACTTGATATTATAGTTATGGAATATATACATTCAAGGGATTTAGCTTGGGTTGCAAAAAAAGAGATTACAGACCTATTCTTTTTTGGACATATAATAAAAGCTCCTAAAATGATTAGTATTGATAGAGAAAATAAAGCTGGAATCATTAATCTTTTAAAAGAAGCAAAAGATAGATTAGACAAAGGAAGACCAATTGCCATGTTCCCAGAAGGAACGAGAAGTAATGGTAAATCAATGTCAAGTTTTAAACCAGGTGCTAAAATGGTTGCTAATAAATATAATTTAAGAGTTCAGCCAATAGTATTATTTAATACAAGAAATATAGTTGATTCTAAAAAATTATTGGCAACTCCTGGAATTGTAAAAGTAGTTTATTTAGAGCCAATTCAAGCTGATAAAAATACAGATTGGTTTGAAAAAACTGAAGAAAGAATGAATGAAGCATTTAATAGAGAGTCAAAAAATTATGTCTCTTAATTGGTCTATGATTCTAGCAATAGGATTTGGAGGATTTTTAGGTGCAATTGCAAGAGCTTATGCTGTACATCTCACAAATAAGTTTTTTCCTTTAGAATTTCCCCTTGGAATATTATTAGTTAATCTCATAGGTTCTTTTATAATTGGTATATTATTCGCTTATTTTTCTCATTATACTGTTTCTGTAAATTTAAAAGCATTTCTAACAACTGGCTTTTTAGGTGCATTAACTACATACTCAACTTTTGCAATAGAATCATATTTATTATTTGGAACTTCAATATATTTAGCTTTTACAAATATTGCATTAAATCTTGTTGGTACGATAGTTGCAGCAGGAAGTGGATTCAAATTAATGCATTTCTTTTTAAAGTAATCTTCACAAATTTTTTTAAGCATTATGTAGTTATAATAATGCAAAATCAATAAAAGGATATATCATGAGTATGCCAGGTGGTACTGAATGGTTATTAATAGCATTAGTTGTATTATTGTTATTCGGGGGTAAAAAAATACCAGAATTAGCAAAAGGTTTAGGTTCAGGTATTAAAAACTTCAAAAAAGCTATAAAAGATGATGAAGATGAAGTTGTAAATAAGTCAGATGAAATTGAGAGAAAACCTTCAACAACTTCAACTGATAAAAATGAAACAAAACAAGCGTAAGAGAAACTATTGCAAAATTTAGTTAAAGAATTTATTGAAAAAAAATTAAATACAAATATTGTATTAGAGAAACCAAAAGATATATCTTTTGGTCATTATGCAACACCTGTTGCTTTTTCACTGGCAAAAGAACTTAAAAAATCTCCTATGGTTATTGCAGATGAATTGGCTTTAAGTTTAGGTGATTCAGATATGTTTGAAAAAGTTGAATCAGTAAAAGGTTTTATCAATTTTAAATTATCATCATCATTTTTACAATCATTAGTTGATAATGCTTTAAATAACAAAGAGACATTTGCAAAACAAAATAAAAAAGATGAAAAAATCTTATTAGAATTTGTTTCTGCAAATCCAACTGGTCCTTTACATATTGGTCATGCAAGGGGTGCAATAGCTGGAGATTCTTTGGCACGTGTTGGGAAATATTTAGGTTATGATATTACAACTGAGTATTATATAAATGATGCTGGTGCTCAAATGGATTTATTGGGATTATCAGTTTCATTAGCTGCTAGAGATTTTATCTTTAAAGAAGATGTTACTTATCCAGAGACTTATTACAGAGGTGAATATTTAATCGATATTGCAAATGTAGTAATTGAAAAGTTTGGAAAAGATATTATTTATGATGAATCAAGATTTAAAGAAATAGCATTCTTCTCTAAAGATTTAGTTATGGATATAATAATTAAAGATTTAAAAGATTTGGGTATTACTTTTGATAATTTTGTATCTGAAAAATCATTGTATTCATTTTGGGATAATGCAAAAGAAATATTAGAAAAAAATGGTTCACTTTATGCTAAAGATGATAAAGTTTATTTAAAATCAACTCAATATGGTGATGATTCAGATAGAGTTGTTGTACGAGATAATGGAATTCCTACATATTTAGCTGGTGATATTATTTATCATAAAAATAAATTTGATAGACCATTTGACAAATATATAAATATTTGGGGTGCAGATCACCATGGTTATATTTCAAGAGTAAAAGCTGCTATTGAATTTTTAGGAAATGATTCTTCAAAATTAGAAGTTATCTTATCTCAAATGGTTCAGTTATTAAAAGGTGGCGCACCTTATAAAATGTCAAAAAGAGCTGGAAATGTTATTTTGATGTCTGATATAACTGAAGAGATTGGTGCAGATGCTTTAAGATTTATTTTCTTAACAAGAAAAAGCGATACTCATTTAGAGTTTGATATTGATATGTTAAAAAATCAAGATTCTTCAAATCCTATTTTTTACATAAATTATGCACATGCTAGAATTAATCAAGTATTTAAAAAAGCAGAAATCAATATTGAAGATATAAATGATGTTGATTTTTCAAATTTAAATCAAGATGGATTAAATTTAGTATATGAATCACTTTTATTAGAATCTATTTTAGTAGAAGCATTTATAAAAAGAGATATGCAAAAAATTACTGAATATTTATATTCATTAGCTTCAAGTGTTCATAAGTTTTATAATGAACATAAAGTTATTGGTAGTGATGAACAAAATGTTTACTTAAAAGTGTTAGCAATGGCAGCGTTAAGTATTAATGTTGGATTGGGACTTCTAGGAATTAAAGCTAAGGAACAAATGTAATGAAATGGATTATTACAATTTTAATTGTAATCGTTGGTTACGCTATATATACAAATAATATGGGTGGCGCTAGAGATGCTGCTGCAAATTATAATAAGATTATGAGACCTGGACAATAGAATTTTAAAATTCTATTGTTTAGCCACTAATTCAGATAAAAACTCTTCTAAAGAGTATTTATTTCTATATTTTTCACTCATTAAGTGAATAAACATATCCCCTAAATCAATAATTGTCCATTCATCATCTTCATCTACTCTTAAAAATTCTTCACCATTTGGTTTTAAATCTGTTCTTAAGTAGTTTAATAATGCAAACCCATGTTTTGGATTTAATGTTGTAGCAATTACAACATAATCAACTATATAGTCTTTTGATGTTAAATCAATAATCTCTATATTTTCTGCTTTTTTGTCATCTAATATTTTTTTTATGTTTTCTAATCTAGTATTCAAAAACTTTTACCTTTTTCTTGAAGATTTAATATATCATCTTTAATTTCTTTTGGAATATAGTCTAAATTAATTTTATCTCTTAGTGAGCTAGAACTAATATTTATATTTACATCCAAATTTTTAAACTCTTTTGCTTCTTTACTTTCAAAACCTTTTCTTGTCGCAATTACAAATTCTACAAGTTCTTTTAGTTTATCAATCTCATGCCACTTATCTAAATTTTTTAAATTATCCTCGCCAATAATTAAATAAATTTTTGAGGGATTATATAAGTTTTTTAGATAATTTACTGTGTCGATTGAATAGCTAGTTTTCTGTTGATTTATTTCGTAATCACAAATTTTAACTTTTTCAAACTCTTTAAAAACTTTTTTAAGCAGTTTGAATCTTGTTTCTGGATTTAAGTAAAAGCTACTCTTGAAAGGATTCAGATATGTTGGAACAACAATCATTACATCGATGTCTAGTTTTCTTAACGCTTCCTTTACAACTGTAACATGAGCTACATGTATAGGGTCAAAACTTCCACCAAATATTGCAATTCGCACCTATTTAAAACCTTTGTAATATACTTAAATATTATTATAGCAATTTTTCGATAAAATATCTACCATAAGATTTATACAAAGGGAACAAATGGCTGTTAAAGTTGCAATAAATGGTTTAGGAAGAATTGGTAGATGTGTTGCAAGAATCATTGCAAGTAGAGAAGATGTTGAATTAGTTGCTGTAAATGCAAGTGGTAGCGAAGAAATGATTCAATATAATTTGAAATACGATACAGTTCATGGACCTAAATTCGATGTAAAAGTTGAAGGTGGGTATATTTATATTGGAAAAGATAAAGCTAAATTATTAAGTGAAAGAGATCCAGCTAAATTAGATTTTGCATCTTATGGCGCTGATGTTGTATTAGAATGTACAGGTGCATTTTTAACGCAAGAATCTTGTCAGGCTTATGTTGATAACGGGGTTAAAAAAGTTGTAATTTCTGCACCTGCAAAAGATGACACACCGACATTTGTAATTGGTGCAAATGAGAATACATATGCTGGTCAATCAATTGTATCAAATGCTTCATGTACTACAAATGGACTTGCACCAGTTGCAAAAGTACTTGATGATTCATTTGGTATTGAGAAAGGTTTAATGACAACAATTCACTCATATACAAGTTCTCAACCAATTTTAGATGCAAAAGATAAAAAAGATCCAAGAAAAGGAAGAGCTGGAGCTACAAACTTAACTCCATCAAGCACTGGTGCTGCAAAAGCAATTGGAAAAGTAATGCCACATTTAAAAGGAAAATTAAATGGTCAAGCAATTAGAGTTCCAACTCCAAATGTATCTTTAGTTGATTTGACAGTAACTTTAAAAAAAGATGTTACAGTTGAAGAAGTTTGTGAAGCTTTTAAAGTAGCTAGCCTAGGGACATTACATGGAATTTTAGGGATAGATGAAGAGTATAGAGTAAGTTCTGATTTTAATGGTGAAACATTATCTACGGTTGTTCCTTTGGATACTATTCAAGTAATTGAAGGAAATATGGTAAAAGTTTTATCTTGGTATGACAATGAGTGGGGATATTCTACAAGATTAGTAGAAATGGGTATCCACATTGTAACTAAATAATTTTAATTAAGGAAATAATTTGAAACTACAAGAGATTAAAAATATTGATATATCTGGTAAAAAAGTTTTTATTAGATGTGATTTTAATGTTCCAATGGATGAATATAACAATATTACAGATGATAGAAGAATTAAAAGTGCATTAAATACTATTAGATATTGTATTGATAATGATTGTTCTGTTATTTTAGCTTCACATTTTGGAAGACCAAAAGGTGGATTTGAAGAAGAATTTTCACTAGCTCCAATAGCAAAAAGATTACACACTCTTTTAAAACAAGAGATAAAAATGGCTCCAAGCATTATTTGTGATGAAACTATGAAAATGGCAAAAGAGCTTAAATCTGGTGAAATTTTATTATTAGAAAATATGAGATTTGAAGTAGGTGAAACAAAAAATGATGAAGCATTAAGTGCAAAATTAGCTTCAATGGCAGAAATTTATATCAATGATGCTTTTGGAGTTTCTCATAGAGCTCACTCATCAGTTGAAGGAATTGCAAAATATTTTGATATGGAGCATAAAGCAGCTGGATTTTTAATGGCAAAAGAGATTAAATTTTTTCACCATATAGTTCATAATCCAAAAAGACCATTTATATCAATTGTTGGTGGATCAAAAGTTTCTGGTAAACTTGAGGCTTTACATAATTTAGTTCCAAAAGTTGATAAAATTATCATTGGTGGAGGAATGGCATTTACATTCCTAAAAGCTTTAGGACATGAAATTGGAAACTCTTTAGTTGAAGAAGATTTAATTCCAGAAGCATTAAAAATCATGGAACAAGCTAAAACTTTAGGTGTAAAATTATATTTACCAGTTGATGTTGTTGCTGCTGAATCATTTAGTGCAGAAGCAATTGCAAAAATTGTAACTATTCAAGAGATACCAAAAGGTTGGATGGGGCTTGATATTGGACCTGCATCAGCACTTTTATTTTCTGAAGCTTTAGAAGATGCAAATACTATTTTATGGAATGGCCCAATGGGTGTTTATGAAATGGATAAATTTGCAAAAGGAAGTACAAAAATTTCACACGCAGTTGCATCTTCATTTGCTACAACAGTAGTTGGTGGTGGAGATACAGCTGACCTTGTAAGAGTTACAGGTGACGAAGATGAAATGACATTTATAAGTACTGGTGGTGGAGCATCACTTGAACTAATCGAAGGAAAAATTCTTCCAGGTGTTAAAGCTTTAGTACTTGAGGAAGATAATTAATGGCAATAATTGCAAGTAATTTCAAAACAAATCATACTAGAAAGTCAACTGCGTTATTTGTAAATGAAGTGAATGATTATCTAAAATCAAATGAAATTAAAAATGAAGTTTATGTTTTCCCAACATCAACTTCATTGGATTTATTTGATACTGTTTCAACTTTCTCAATTGGAGCACAAAATGCTTATGCAACAGCAAGTGGCTCATTTACAGGAGAGATTGGAACAGTTCAACTTGATGAATTTGAAATTAAAACAATTTTAATTGGTCATAGTGAAAGAAGACATGTTTTAGGTGAAACTCAAAATATGATTGCTAAAAAATATGAGTTCTACAAAGAGTTAGGATATAAAATAATATATTGTATTGGTGAACCTTTGGAAGTGAAAAATCAAGGTTTAATAAAAACTCTAGAGTATATTTATGAGCAATTTGATGGAATTGATACGAACTATGAAAATCTCATTCTTGCTTATGAACCTGTTTGGGCAATTGGAACAGGAGTAACTGCAACAAATGATGATATAAAAAATATTCATAATGCAATAAAAGAAAAAATCTCAAAACCACTTTTATATGGTGGAAGCGTAAAAGTAGAAAATGTAAGAGAAATCTGCCAAATACCAAATGTAGATGGTGCTTTAATTGGAACAGCTTCTTGGAAAAAAGAAGATTTTATACAAATATTAGAAAATACAAAGGATTTATAAGATGTTTATGAAAGGTAAAAAAGGTGTAATTTTAGGAGTTGCAAATAATAAGTCAATTGCTTATGGAATTGCAAAAGCCTGTGCTGCTCAAGGTGCACAAATTGCATTTACTTATTTAAATGATTCTTTGAAAAAAAGAGTTGAACCAATTGCTGCTGAGTTTGGAAGTGAAGCTTTAGTATATCCATGTGATGTATCAAATCCTGAAGAAATCAAAGCTTTAAAAGAGTCTTTAGAAAAAGATTTAGGACAAATTGATTTTATTGTTCATTCAATTGCATTTGCTCCAAAAGAGGGATTATCTGGAAGATTTTATGACATTTCAAGAGCAGCTTTTGATATTGCTATGGATGTTTCTGTTTATTCATTAATTGAAGTTGTAAGAGAATTAAAACCTTTATTATCAGATAATTCTTCGATTTTAACTCTAACTTATTATGGTGGAGCAAAATATATTCCAAATTATAATTTAATGGGTGTTGCAAAAGCAGCTTTAGAAATGACAACTAAATATTTAGCTGAAGATTTAGGAAGAGATGGAATTAGAGTAAATGCTATTAGTGCAGGTCCAATTAAAACTTTAGCAGCAGCTGGAATTAGTGATTTTAGATTTATGCTAAAATGGAATGAAGCTCATTCACCATTAAAGAAAAATGTATCTATTGAAGAAGTTGGAAATTCTGGTATGTATCTACTTTCTGATTTATCTAGTGCTGTAACTGGAGAAATTCATTATGTTGATTGTGGATATAACATTATGGGTATGCCAGCCGTGAAATTTGACGAAGAGGGTAAACCAACAATCGCTTGGAATGGCACAGACCGTTAAAAAAAAGCCAACTGCTTGGCTTTTTTAGGTTTGTGCGAGATGATGGTCGTAGCGAATGCGAAGCCATCATGTCAGAGACTGATAAATCAATCACAAAGTTTTACTTTTAAATTTAATGAAATTTTAAATTAAAATTTTAAATATAGGATAATTATAATAATGAGTATAAATTTTAAAGAGTTAGCAAATAAATATCAAACACCTTATTATGTGTACGATTTTGACCATATTACAAAACAATATGAAGAGTTAAAAGGTGCATTTAGGGCTAGAAAATCATTAATTGCATATGCTGTAAAAGCAAATTCAAATCTAAGTGTTATTAAACATCTTGCTAATTTGGGAGCAGGTGCTGATTGTGTTAGTATTGGTGAAGTAAAAAGGGCTTTAAAAGTTGGAATTCCTCCTTACAAAATCATTTTTTCGGGTGTTGGAAAAATTGATGAAGAGATAAAACAAGCATTAGAATTTGATATTTTAATGATAAATGTTGAAAGTGATGCAGAGTTAAATAGGGTTGAACTAATAGCTCGTGAACTTGGGAAAAAAGCTAGAATTTCAATAAGAGTAAATCCAAATATTGACCCTCAAACACATCCTTATATTTCAACTGGTTTACATGAAAATAAATTTGGTGTTGATATTGATACAGCAAAAAGAATGTATATCCAATGTAAAAACTCTGAGAATCTAGAACCAGTTGGAATGCATTGTCATATTGGTTCACAACTTACTCAACTTCAACCAATTAAAGAGTCTATAAAAATCATTACTGATTTAGTAAGAAATTTAAAAGCTGTAAAAATTGAATTATCATTTGTTGATGTGGGTGGTGGATTAGGTATTGTTTATAAAGATGAAACTTTGATTGATACAACTGAATATGCTCAATCTATTTTAGAAAATATGTTTGGTTTAGATATTACAGTTATTTGTGAACCAGGAAGATTTATGGTTGGAAATGCTGGAACTTTTGTAACTAAAGTTTTATATGAAAAAGTAAATGGAAATAAAAGATTTGTTATTGTTGATGGAGCGATGAATGATTTAATCAGACCATCTTTATATAATGCTTACCATAAAATTGAAGTTTTAAATGACAATCAAGAGTTTAGTGACTGTAATCTTGTAGGTCCTGTTTGTGAAAGTGGAGATTTTTTTGCTAAAAATGTTCAGTTGCCAAAAACACAACATAATGATTTAGTTGCAATTTATTCGGCTGGAGCTTATGGATTTACGATGGCTAGTAACTATAATACAAGAGGAAAAGTTGCTGAAATAGCGTACGAAAATGGTAATGATAGATTGATAAGAAAAAGAGAAACTTTTGAAGATATAATTGCTTTAGAAGAAGAGTTTATAAAATAGAAGGGTATCTATGACTAACGAAGATGGATTATTAGAACTTAGAAACAAACTTGATAATATTGATAATACATTACTTGATTTAATAAATCAAAGAATGAAAATTGTTCACGAAGTTGGAGCTGTAAAAGCAAAAAGTGGTGGAGCAATTTATAGACCTGAAAGGGAAAAATCAATTATTGATAGACTTGAAAGAATCAATAATGAAAATAGTGGACTTTTAAATAGAAGTGCAATTGAAGCTCTATTTCTAGAGATTTTTGCAATTTCAAGAAATATAGAGTTACCAGAAAATATAGCATATCTTGGACCTGAGGGAAGTTTTACTCACCAAGCTGCTGAAGGACGATTTGGTGCAATGAGTTCATATATTCCTATTAGTTCTATAAAAGGAATTTTTAGAGAAGTTGATACAAAAAAAGTAAAATTTGGTGTTGTTCCAATTGAAAATTCATCAAATGGAATAGTAACTGATACAATAAATTGTTTAAGTAACTATAATTTAAAAATCATTGCTGAAGTTGTTTTAGATATTCATCATACGTTGGCTACAAAATGCGATAAAGTAAGTGATATAAAAAGAATATATTCAAAAGATATTGCTTTTGACCAGTGTAGAAAATTTTTAGCTAATTTTGGTTTAGATGAAGTTGAACAAATTCCAATTGAGTCAACTACAAAAGCTGCAAAAATTGCATCCCATGAAGAAGGAAGTGCAGCTATTTGTCCACATGTTGGAGCTAAACTTCATAATCTTCCAATTTTATTTGAAAACATTGAAGACAAAGATAATAATAAAACAAGATTTTTTATAATCAGTGATTTTGAAAATGCTCAAAGTGGAAATGATAAAACATCTATTTTAGTAAAATTCCCTGATAGACAAGGAGTTTTAGTTGAATTTTTAACAGATTTTAATGAGGCTGGAATTAATTTAACAAAAATAAAATCTCATATTGTAGAGGGAAATTCAATTTTCTTTATAGATTTTGATGGTCATAAAGATGATGAAAATGTTAAAAAAGTACTACTAAAACACCAAAGTAGTGTTAAAGTTCTTGGTTCTTACGTAAAAGAGATAAACGATATTTAATAAAAAATTAATAGGAAATGTAAATGCAATTTAATCAAGTATTAGAAAATGTTACAACTTATGAAGCTGGAAAACCAATCGAATTAGTTGTTAGAGAGTTTGGAGTAAATCCTAAAGATGTTATAAAATTAGCTTCTAATGAAAATCCTTATGGAACTAGTCCAAAAGTTGTTGAAAGAATTCAAGAATTAGCTAAAAATATGTTTATTTATCCTGATGATTCTATGTATGAATTAAAAGAAGCATTAGCTAATAAATTTGATTTAACAAGTAAACACGTAATCATTGGTTCGGGAAGTGATCAAATTTTAGAGTATTGTGTTCATGCAAAATGTGAAAAAGATTCAAAAATTTTAATGGCAAAAACAACATTTGCTATGTATGAAATTTATGGAAAACAAACAGGCGCAACAATTATTAAAACTGAAGATGACCAACACAATCTTGAGCAATTTTCAAAACTTTATAAAGAACATGGTGCGGATGTAATATTTTTATGTTTACCAAATAATCCATTAGGTGAGTGTTTAGATAAAGATGATGTTTATGCATTTTTAGAAACAGTAAATAAAGAGACATTAGTTGTAGTTGATGGAGCTTACCAAGAGTATGCAGCATTTAAAGATGAGAAAAAAAGAATTAATGCAAAAGATTTAATTGCAAATTTTCCAAACGCAATCTATTTAGGAACTTTTTCAAAAGCATATGCTCTTGGAGGAATGAGAGTTGGATATGGTATTGCTCAACCTGAGATTATAAATACATTATATAAATTAAGAGCACCTTTTAATATTACAACTTTAACACTTGCCGCTGCTATTGAAGCATTAAAAGATGAAGAGTTTGTAACTGCTTGCATTGCTAAAAACTTTGAAGAGATGACAAGATATGAAGATTATGCAACTTCAAGAGGTTTTGAATATATTCCTTCATATACAAATTTTATAACAATTAAATTTGCAGATAAATTTGTATCAAAAGTAGTTGCTCAAAAATTACTTGAAAGAGGAGTAATTGTAAGAGATTTAACTGGATATGGACAAAATGCAATTAGAATTACAATAGGAAGAAATGAGCAAAATACAAAAGTATTTGAACAATTAGACGAAGTATTAGAAAAATTAAAATAAAGTATTAAAAAAAATGGAAATAAAAGATAAATCATTTAAAGAGTTAGAAACATTATCACAAGAGATAAGAGATAGAATTATTGATGTGGTATCAAGGAAGGGTGGACATTTTTCATCTACACTTGGAGCTGTTGAGTTAACTCTTGGAATGCATTATGTATTTGATGCATATAGTGATCCTTTTATTTTCGATGTTTCTCACCAATGTTATCCTCACAAACTTTTGACTGGCCGTTGGGAAGAGTTTGAAACAGTAAGACAATTTAGAGGACTTAGTGGTTTTACAAAACCAAAAGAGAGTCCTGCTGATTATTTTGTTGCAGGTCATAGTTCAACATCTATTTCATTAGCTGTGGGAGCTGCTAAGGCTATTGCTCTTAAAAAAGAGAACAGAGTTCCAATAGTAATGATTGGAGATGGCTCAATGACTGCTGGGATGGTTTATGAAGCTTTAAATGAACTTGGAGATATAAAACTTCCAGTTGTAATTATTTTAAATGATAATGAAATGTCAATTGCTAAACCAATTGGAGCAATCTCAAAATACCTTTCAAAACTTCTTGCTGGTAAATATTACCAAGGTTTTAAAACAAAAGTTGATAAGTTTATAAAAAAGAATATGCCAGAGGGAACTACTTATATAGCAAAAAGGATGGAAGAAGCCTTAAAACTTATAACTCCTGGGATTTTATTTGAAGAGATGGGAATAGATTATATTGGTCCTATTGATGGACATGATATTGCAGAAATTATTGATACTTTACAAATTGCAAAAGCTATGGGAAAACCAGTTATTGTTCATGCAAGAACAGTAAAAGGAAAAGGTTACAAAATAGCAGAAGGTCAACACGAACATTGGCATGGGGTTGGTCCTTTTAATATTGAAGATGGAATGTTTATAAAAAAAGAGGCACCAAAAGTTGCTACTGCTGTATTTGCTGATGCTTTATGTGAATTAGCAAGTAAATATGAAAATATTGTAGGTGTAACTGCTGCAATGCCAAGTGGTACTGGAATAAATAAACTTATGGAAAAATTTCCAGATAGATTTTGGGATGTTGCAATCGCAGAACAACATGCAATTACTTCAATGGCAGCGATGGCAAAAGAGGGATTTAAACCATTTATTACTATTTATTCTACTTTTCTACAAAGAGGGTTTGATCAAATAATCCATGATGTTTGTTTGATGAATTTACCTGTTGTTTTTGCAATGGATAGAGCAGGGCTAGTAGGAAATGATGGTGAAACACATCAAGGAGCTTTTGATATTTCATATTTAAGATTTATTCCAAATATGATTTTATTTGCTCCAAGAGACAACAAAACTTTAGAACTAGGTTTAGAATTTGCTTATACTTTAACAAGTCCTGCTGCTATTAGATACCCAAGAGGTGCTTTTAAAGAGTTGTCTTTTATTTCAACACCTTTTATTTTAGGAAAAGCAGAACTTTTAAAAGAGGGTGATTCTAAAAAACTATTCATTGGATATGGAGCAGGTGTAAGTCGAGCTATTGATACAGAAGCTTTACACGAAGAAGATATTGCAATTTTAGATTTAAGATTTGTAAAACCAATAGATAAAGATACTTTAGTTGAATTATCAAAAAAATATAGTGATTGGTATGTATTTTCAGATTCACAAAAACAAGGTGGAGTTGCTAGTGCAATTTTAGAAGTTTTAAATGAGAAAAAAATCCATAATGTAGAAGTAACATCATTTGAATATGAAGATAGTTTTATTGAACATGGAGATACAAATCTAGTTGAAGAATCTTTGGGACTTTTACCAAAACAATTAGTATTAAAAATTAATACTATATAAAACTGATGTCAACTTTTTAGAGATATATCTTTTCAAATACTTTACATAATCATGTAGAAACTTGTTAATTGTCAAGACTATGTAAAGAAATTAATAATAAATATTTACATTTTAATTATACAATCAATAGCATTTGACTTAAAATGTAACATATTCATATAAAGGATTTATCTTGAAATTAGTAACTTCTCTAGCAGTTTGTATCATAAGTGCAAGTTCGATTTTTGCAAGTTCTGCATTAATGGAAAAAGCAAAAAGTAACGGCTTAACAGCTATCCCTTCAACTAAAGTTGAATTAATGAAATTAATTGATGATGAAAAAGACCCAATAACAAAAGAAAAAGAACAGTTAGGTAAAAAGCTTTATTTTGATCCAAGACTTTCTAAAAGTGGAATAATCTCTTGTAATACATGTCATAATTTAGGACTAGGTGGAGCAGATGGAATTTCAGCTGCTATTGGTCATGGTTGGACAGAAAATCCTCATCATTTAAATTCTCCAACTGTTTATAACTCAGTATTTTTTAAAGCTCAATTTTGGGATGGAAGAAGTCCTCATTTAGCTGATCAAGCTCAAGGTCCAGTTCAAGCCGGTCCTGAAATGGCAGCACCTGCATCACTTGTTGAGCAAAGAATTAATTCAATTCCTGAATATGTAAAAGAATTTAAAACTGCTTATGGAAAAGATGTGAAAATTGATTTTGCAAAAATCACTTCAACAATTGCTACATTTGAAAAAACATTAGTAACTCCATCAAAATTTGATGATTATTTAAATGGAAATGAAAAAGCATTAAATGATGAAGAGAAAAAAGGCTTAACATTATTTATTGATAAAGGATGTACAACTTGTCATACAGGAATAGCTCTTGGTGGAACAATGCAACCATTTCAAGTGGCTTCTCAATATAAATTTATGAATGTAGGAGACTTTAAAGGTGATAAAAATGGAAAAGTTAAAACGCCAACTTTAAGAAATATTACGGAAACTGCACCTTATTTTCATAATGGACAAATTTGGGCATTAAATGATGCTGTAAAAGAGATGGGTTCTGTTCAATTAGGAATTCAAATTTCTGATTCTGATGCAAATCAAATCGTTACTTTCTTAAAAACTTTAAAAGGTGTAAAACCAACTATATCTTATCCACAACTTCCAGAATCTTCAATAGATACTGCACAACCTGATAATAAATAAAAAATCTTTAGAGGCTATCCTCTAAAGATTTATTTTTAGTTTCCTAATATCTCTTTTACTCTTTTTTCATGTTCAGTTGAATCACTATTTTGTTTTTCTGTTTGTACATTAGATGAAGTTGTTGTATCTTTGTTGTTATTTTCACCCATATTCATATAATTTTTTACAGCATTAGAATTAACATTATTTATTGAATTCTTTTTTTCTACTAATAATTCATTTTGATTATTATTTCTAGGATCTATTATCTCAGGAGTTATAAAAAATACTAATTCACTTTTTCCTTCTCTAAATGCTTGACTCGTAAATAAATATCCTAAAATTGGGATATCTCCTAATAAAGGTATCTTCTCTATGTCTTTAGAGTTTTGAGTATTAATAAGTCCACCTAAAATAATTGTTGTATTATTTCCTGCAATTACATTTGTTTTGATAGACTTTTCTGTAAAAGATGGTATCCCATCTACAGTTTTAGTCCAATCAATTTGTGTAGATTTAGTTGTAATATCCAAACTAACATAATCATCGTTTACAATATTTTTAGCTTGAATATCTAATTGTAAACCATAATTAATATCTTGTATTTCTGTTGATGGTACACCTTGATCTGTTGTTGTTTGTACTTTTAAATAAATTGTTCCACCTGCATGAAATTCAGCTTTTTTGTTTTCTAAAGTTATTAAGGTAGTTTCATCTAAAATATTTGCAACACCTTTAGTTGAAAGATAATTTAAAGTAAGTCCAGCATTAAAATATTTACCTAAATAATTTGCAGCTCCTGTTAATCCACCAGTTAGTGATACGGAATTTGCCATGATATTATCAATTGCATCATTAACTAAAGTATTTCTTTGAGCATTAGCATTGTAATATTCGTTACTATTTCCATTGTTTTTTATATCTGTTGTTGTACTAGTTGTACCACTATTATTAGTCACTGTTGTAGTATTTGATGAATTAAAAGGAGTATTATATTTATCTAAAGGTAAATTATAATAAGTTCCATCTGGATTATATACTTTCATATAATTTTTACTAGAAACATACCAATTATTTTTTAAATCTAAACCTTTGTTATTATTGATTTCAACAGCATAAAGTTTAACTTTTACCATTTTATCTGGATTTTGAAGGCTTAATAAATCAACTAAATCTTTTGTAATATCAACACCTGCTTTTGCAAATAAATCTAAAATTTTATTTTTTTCTCTTTCATCATCAACACTACCTTTTAAAATCACTTTACCATTTGTTTGAGTAATTTCAATTTTTGGACTTATTTGTTTTGCAACACTTATAATTGTTGCTAGATTCTCAACAATATTTATATTTATATGCATAGTAGAATAATCAACAAATGTAACTAAAATATTTCCACTACCAACTTCTTTTGCAAATATTTTTATTGCTTGAAGAGGTTTTGTATTATCATCAATAAAATCAATTTCAATATTTGCTTCGTTACTAACTTTTATATTTTTAATCATTTTATCAAATTCAGTAACTTTAAAAGAGCCTTTATTAATAGAGAAGTTGTTCTCATTTAAATCTTTTTGAACTAATTCAGTAGAAAAACAAAAGCTAATAATTGATAATAAACTAACCAATATTTTAAATAAATTCATATAAATCTCCTAATTAAATGAGAGTGTTAAAGAACACTCTTTTTGAAACTCACTACTTTCATTAAAAACAACAGCTTTTGAGTGAATATTATTTGCTTGTGCTGACAAAAAGTTATTTACCATTGTTGCGTAAACATTTACAATAACTTGATGATTTGAAATTGTATTATCTATAGTGCAATTTAAATCATTAGCTGTAACTGGAACAAAATAGTTGTTTTTTATCTGGTTAATACCTATTACAATATCTGCTTCATTTTTGTCTAAAGCATTCATCCTCGCAATATAATCAGCAATGGCACTTGTATTATCTTGGGCTTTTACTGTATTTGAATAATCTATTATAAAAAATAAAAGACTAACAAATATTGTAAACAATACAATCCACAAAAGAATTTGATCTATTATTGCTTTTTTCATATTTGAATTATTCATAGTTACCTAATTTAGATTGGATAAAAGACAAGTCAACTTCATTTACTACACTTTGATGAACATATCTTCCATCACAAGTTTTATACCACTCTTCTTGTTTTTCTATATAAGGAATAATAATATTTCTATATAAAAGTGATTTATCTTGAGAATCTTTTGAAGGTTCTGATCTAATAAAAAAGCTATTTGTTATTCCCACAATAAATTTATCTTTTATTTGTGAACAAATTTTATTTGAATCAACTGCTATTTCAACATTTTTGATTTTTGATTTCTCTTTATTTACATCATTTGCATAATCAATTGCAGCACTTTGAGTAAGAACAGTTACGTCTGAACTATATAATCTATATTTATATTTTATAGATTGTTCAACTATTGGATTTACTTTTGTAGTTGAAGCTTGAGCATTTGGAGCAATAGTTTTTACTTCATTTGCTATCTCTTCTTGATTATTTTGGTCTTGATTATTTTCTTTAGTTTCATCGTAAGCAATTTTTACCATCCAAAGTTGATTTCCTTTGTTATAGTTTTGAGTTAATTTTAATAAAACATCTAAATCAATATCAAGTATAACTTCATCAGATTTAACCTCTTCGATAACTTCAACAGTTTTTTTATCTACAATTTTTTGAACAGTTTGTTTAGTAATACTTGCTGATTCATGTTTTCCATTTCTAATAAATCCTAAAATTCTAAGATTATTTGCTATATATTCAACTTCAAAATCTTTAGCTATACCTTTTTCATCATAACCATCTTTTGGATAAACAGAGATAATATTTATATATTCTCCTTGAACTAAAGCATAATTTGGATTTTTAAATTGTTCAAATTTCATATTGAAAGAACTCTTTTCAAAATCTAAAATCTTTTTTTGCTCTTTTGTTATTTGCGAGTCAAGCTTTTGTTTTAAAAATATTTCGTGTTTATAAATCTTTTCGTTAGTAAATTTACCAATAATTTCCTCTTTTGTTAACGGAGTATTTAAAATATACTCTTTTGCAATAGATGTTTGTGCAAGATATTCAATTGTCATGAATGTATCTTTTGGAATATCATCTTTGGCTATATAAACGGTTATTAATTCACTCTTTTCTTTTAGTGTTTGCTGATTTTTCTTAAAGAAAAACAAAGCTGCACCAATTGCTGAAAATAGAAGCGAAGCTAAGATTATAATAGCAATCAACTGCTTATTTATTTGCATAATTCATCCTTTTTAATTTATACTCCCACGGTTAAAGTGCCACCCATAATTGGGAATATTATAAAAGCGGCAAGTGCTGGTAAAACAAAAAGAAAGATAATTAACATTAAATACATATTTAAAGTATTTACTTTTCCTTTTATTTGATAAAATCTCTCTTTTCTCATCTCTTCTGATTGCATAGTAAAAATGTTTTTTACTCCAATACCTGTCTCTTCACTAAGTATTAAGAAATCTACTATTTTATCCACATCTCTACTATCAACTCTAGTTTTTAGGTTTTCATAAGCAACTTTTGTTGAATAGTTTGTCATTTCATACTCTAAAATACTTATCTCTTTTATAAGTTCAGGGTCAATTATTCCTATTGATCTTTTTGATACTTCAAAAAATGCATTTTTTAAACTTCCTCCAGCTTCTAATATTACATTTACCAAATCTAGAAAAACACCCAAATCTCTATTTATTTTTTCAATTCTTTCTGATTTTGAGATACTTAAATAGATTTGTCCGCCAAAAACTATAGATAAAATACCAACGATTATGCTAATAATTCCCACAGTTAAAGAGAAGAAAAAAGGTAATACTGACATAATAATAATTCCAATAAGAGCAAAAAGAAGTCTAGCTTCTGTGTACTCTTTATAAGTAATTCCTGCTTGAATTAATTTCATAGTAAAATCATTATCATGACTTTTTTTACTTTTTTGTTGCTCAATTATCGTTTTATTATCAAATTGTGATAAAAGAATGATATTTTTTTGTTGCTCTTTTCTTTGTAGATAAAATAAAATTAACAAAATAAAAATAGCTATAAAAATAGGTGTAAGAGTATAAATTAAAAGTTCATTATTCATTATTTTATCTTTGTTAATAAATTATTTATAAAAATACCAAAAGCAACCCATAGGGATATAAAAAACATTTGGATTTTTCCAACATCACTTCCAAAAAAATGGGCATTTAAAGAGTTGTTTAGAGCATTATTCATCATAATATATGTGAAAACTATCAAACCTATAATCATATAAGTTCCTACTCTTATCTCTTTTGTTGAAGATGTAATCTCTTGTTTTATCTCACCTTGGTCTTGAAGAGTTTTTCTTAATGTATCAAGTGTATTAGAAAACTTTCCACCTGATTTTCTTCCTATTGAAATTGTAAGATAAAATATTCTTAATTCTTTAGATTCAATTATATCAAACATTTTTTCAAAACATTTATCTTCACCAATAATAGCTTTTTCATTTATATAAATATTAAAAACATCTTGAGTTAATTTTGATTTACAAGTTAAGATTGATTTTTTTAATGCCTGTTCAAATCCAACACCACTTTTCATCATACTTGTTATTTTATCTATCATGGCTTTTAAATTTGTATTAAACTCTTCTTCTCTAGTCTTAATTAATTTAACTAAAAATAAATATGGAAATAAAGAAAATATTAAACAAGTAAAAATAAAAATAACTTTTGATTGAGCTATAAAATAGATAAAAAAGCTAACTAATATACCAAAAACAATACTTATTAAAATAAATGCAAATTCCGCACCTTTCATACTAAAACCTGCATATTTTAGTTTTTTTGTAAGCCAACTACTATCTTTTGATGATACATGTTCTACTTTATTTTTATCAATAATTCTGCTATTTGTACTTGAAAGAGTATTTATTATCACCCTTTTTAATTTTAATTTTGAATAAAATAAGAATATATTTATTACAAATAAAACAAATAAAATAGGAATTATAATTACGAAAAATAAAAATAAATTATCATCCATTCTCAACCTTTTTTATTTTTTGAAAATGTGGCCATTTGTGGAATAATTGAGGGTCATTTTTTACAAAATAATCCATAAAAGCATCTTTCCATCCACACATAATAGATGGTAAATCATCTTCAAGTGCTTCAATTAACATAGATTTTGGCATTTCAAATTTTGGGTCAAAAACTCTTTTATCAATATCAACTCCAAACATATTCATTTGATCTACTGTTCTTGATGGAGTTGATAAAACTTGAAATTCGCCTTTTGTTTTTTTCAAATCACTTGTATCTCTTTTGAACTGAAAAATATTATTTAAAGATACAACACCATTATCTTCGATTCTTTTTTCAATTTCTGAAACAGTTATTACTTTTCTTGTTCCATCTGGAAATCTTACAAGTTGAATAATTAAGTCAACTGCTGAAACAATTTGTGTTCTAATAAAGTTTATATTTGCTGTTGGTCTAGCTTCTAGATACATATTTTCAATTCTCACAAGAGCCTCTTTTGTATTATCAGCATGGACAGTTGTCATGGAACCTGGATGTCCTGTATTCATGGCATTTAACATTACAACAATTTCAGGACCTCTACACTCTCCAACAATAATTCTTCTTGGACTTGATCTTAATGCTGAACGTAATAAGAAGTCAAGTGTAATTGCACCTTTCCCTTCTTCATTTGCCATTCTTGCTTCATACGATCTAATAGAGTGACAAGGCATTTGAGGTTGCATCTCTTTTGTATCTTCAATTACCATTAATTGTTCATTTTCATCAATAAATCTAGTAACTGCATTTAAAAAAGTTGTTTTACCACTTGATGTTCCGCCTGAAACTATGATATTACATTTTCCTTTGGCAGCTTTTATTAAAAAATATGCCATTTTAAAATCCATTTGTCCTGTATCAATTAACATTTCAAGAAGTAGGGGCATTTCATTAAACTTTCTAATAGTCACACAACTTCCATCATTTGCAGCAATTGGAGGAATTTGAACTTCAACCCTTGAACCATCGTTTAATTTACTTGAAATAATAGGATGGGCTTCATCAATTTTTCTATTATTTTCAGCAAGCATTTTATCTATGATTTTTCGCAGTTCTTCTTCAGTTCTAAAGGTAAATGGAGTTTGTGAAGTTTTCCCTTTGTAAATAATGTCAATATAATCTTTTGTATTTATAATAACGTCATTTAATCCATCTTTTGTGATATTAAAAATAGTAGAAATATGACCATATCCAATTATATTATTTACAATCATATTTTTTATATCATCTAAAATTTCTCTTTTTAAAGTTCTAGTCTCTTTAAAAGATAAGATGTATTCAGGAAGAACTTCTTCTAAACTCTCTTTAGTAATTTTTTGATCAGATTTTAGTTTTAGCATAAAACTATCATTTATTTTTAAAGCTAATTCATATAACTCTTTGTTTATATAAAGTTCTGGAAAAACTAATTCAGAATGAGCAAGATATTGTTTATATTTTTCAATTTTCTCTTTTGAGGCTTCAACATTTTCAATTAACTCTTCTTTTTCTTCAATCTTTTTATGAACTACATCATTTTGTTCTTGATCTTCAATTAAGGCTCTTAAACTTCTCAATTTTTACCCTTTTTAGAAAAAAAAGAAAATATACTTTTTTCTTTCTCTTTTTTTCTTTCTATGGTATAAAAATTTTTCTCTTGTAAAATAGAATCCAGCTTTTTTATAAATAAAGAATCGGGATAATTTTTTGAAGCTAATTCACAATAATTCCAACATTTACCTAATACATTATAATCATTTGGTATTTTAAAACTCTCAAATTGCATTTTATCTTCATTATTCATATTTAAAATAGAAGTTACATCTGTTACAGAAATTGCATTTTTAGAATCGTATCTATTTACAATAAAAGAGATTTTGTCTTTTAATCCAGCTCTTTTCATAAGTGAATAAAATGTTTTTAATTTTGAAATATGAGGTAGAGTCATCTCAGTAATTAACCAAAATTCATTTACAATATCATAAATAGTTGTTTTTAAACTAGAAGCATCAGCTGTTCCTGTATCAATGATAATAAAATTAAAATAATCACTTGATAAAGAGATGTAATCCAGTAGTTTTTCAATAAAAACATCTTTTTCTAAAAATTCTTTATCGATGTGTTTTTGAATACCCGTTATACAATAAAAGTTTTCTCTTTTTTTAATAAGTCCATTTTCAAGATTATTTTCAAGATTGAATTCATTTGAGTTTATCAAATCAATAATTGTTTTCTGCGGAAGTGGATTATTCTCTAAAAAAAGATTACTGATAGCTTTTGTTGTTGATAAATCAATATATAAAAGATTTTTATTTGGAACATTTTTACTTATTAAATCAGACATATTCATGGCAATTGTAGTTGAGCCAATTCCACCTGCAATTCCACCTATTGCAATTATTTTATTTCTAAATTTATTTTTATTTAATAGAGTGTGTTTTTTGTTTAGAATTACATTTTTTAAGTTTTCTGCTTTAAATTCATGAATAGGTATATAATTTTCAATTCCTAATTTTCCACAATACATAGAAATTTGATGATCATTTGGTCCAATTACAATTATTAATTCATTTAAAACTTTTATTTTATCTTCAAAATTCAAAATCATTTTTTCATTATTAATTAAAAAAATGATTATATGTTTTGTCTCTTTTGATTTTAAAACATCAAAATATTTTTCTATAGATGTATCTTTTGTTACATCCACATTAAATAATCCTTCTAGTCCAGACTTTAGGTTTTGGGCAAAAAGGTCCAACTCTTCGTCATGGAAAAGATAAATATTAAATGGAAGTTCATTTCCAAATATCTTTTTTTGAATCTCTTTTTCTTTTTTTAAATATTTTATAATTTTTTTTAGAAGTTTTCTCAAAAGAGGATTTGCTTTGATTCTTTGATTTATTAGCAAGTAACCATAAATAGTTTTTTTGTTTTTTAGTAATATTTTATAAGTTTTTTTGTTTTTATTATTAGTCTCAAGATTAGAAGTTGATATATCAAATTTATGAAAAAAATCATTATATTCATACTCATATTTATAATATGACAAAGTTTTTATATTTGCTAATTCACTAAATAGTTCAACAAGTTCATATATATTTTCACTAATAAAGCTATTTTCATAAGACAACTTTAATTTTTCTTGATATTCATCTAACTGCATGATAATTCCTAACCTAATAAACTATATTTAAAATCATTGTGAAACAATTGTACCATATTCAATTTCACTTGTATTCGCTGACCTTGGAATTCGAACTTTTGTTGTATCTAAATTAATATCGTTAAAATCTTTATCTCCACCATTTGGTAAGTCTTCCATTGTGATAATGTATTCATCATTTGGATCATTTGCAAAATTTATATTATTAGCATCTGTATATGATATCCAATCTTCCCAATTAGCAGGTCTTGTACTCCAAGTTCTACAAGCTCCACTACTTTTATATTTAGAACAGTAACTAATATCATTACTAATGAAATTCTGATAATCATCAAAATAAGTTTTTCCAATTTCATGCATATGGTCATATCCATCATCTGTATTAAAATAGGTATCTTGGAAATATGTATATGTAGCATTTGTTTTACCATTTATTTTAACTACGGGTGTATTATTTTTACAACCAGTAATTGAAATAAAACTTTCAAGAGTGGCTGTTTTGTTACCATAAACATTATATCCATCGGGAATAATAAAAAATCTTGTGTTTATATTTGTATAATTTCCAAGTATATCTCCAATTTTATGAGCATTTTTATTAACAAGTAATAACTTCGGATTAATAATACATCCATTATCATCTAATTCATAAGTACCAATCATATTAAAATAACCAGCATTTGAACCACCATATTTAAGTGTAATTGATATGATATCTGACTCATCTATTGACACATATTCTGTCCAATTAACTTCAGGTAATGAAAAGATATTTTTATCTAGAAATTTATACCAAAAATTATTCTGAATATATCCAGAAATACTAGTTGTCACTACATCTGGCAAATTATCATTATCTAAATCTCTCCATGTATAGGTAATTAATTGTTTTGTTAGGACTTCACTTCCCAATTTTGTATTATTTAATAAATCATTTGCAATATCTTCAGCAGTACTTATATTTTCATTGTACATATAATGTTTAGAAAGGGCTCTTGTTGTATTTTTTACAAGAACTTTTAAATCATCTGTTTTATTTCTAGCTTCAAATTCATCATTTATTGTTGCACCTAATACAATTAAAGCAGTAAATAAAAAGAAACCTAACATAATTTGATCAATAAAGGCTTTTTTCATAAACTACTCCTAAAATTTAATAGTGTAGAAATTATATTTGATTAAAATCTCTGTCAGGATAACTGATAAAAACATCACAGGAACCATCGGTGCAATTTTTCTTTTATTTACATTTTGTATGTAAAGTAGGGTTATTGTTTGTAATAATCCTGTGATAATTAAAAAAAGAGCAAAAGAGCTAAGACCTAAATATAATCCAACAATCATCATATATTTTATATCTCCACCACCAATGATGAACCGCCTATTTATTAACATAATAAGTATGAAAAAGATTAAAATAAAAAGGGATAAAACAATAGAACTTATATATATCTTCGATTCAAAAAAGCCAAAAATCAAGAGCATTAAACTCATCGTAATGATTAAGTTATTAGGAACAAGAAATTTTTTAAAATCAGTGAAAGATAAAAAGAAAGAAAATATATAAAAACTTATTGTAAATATTACAAATCCTTTTAAAATCAAAAAGGAGAGTATTAAATACCCTCCTTTTTTAATTTATAATTATTTTGATGCCTCAGTTATTTTTGCATCAGCAGCAGTTTTCATTGTATCAACATTGTCACCCATCCAAGTACTTAGACCAACAACTGCTCCAACTCCAACAATAACTAATAATAATGTAACTAGGATTTTATCCATAGCACCTTTTTCATTTTTTAATCTTCTTTTTAAGAAATCTAACATTTTGCGCTCCTTTGTTTATATGGCACATTATGACATTCAACAACTTAATCGAATATTAAATAATTATCTTAATTAAATGTAAAATCACTATTAATTGGGGTTTTTGATAATAAAAAAGGAAGATAAAGTTTAATGAAATAGTAAAAAATAATTTATTTACAAGTATGTTCTTAATTTTTCAACACACAATCCCATAGCAGTACTCTCATATCCTATTACACTTTTAATATAAGGTTTACAAAATCCTTCAACCATTATTGCACCTGCTTTTCCAAAACATTCACCTGAATTTAAATATTCTTGTATATGTTTTTCATCAAATTCTTCAAACTCATAAGTTGTAATAGAAATATCAATCAACTCTTTTTCTTTTGATTTATAAATCATACAAGTTATAACTGAAGTTTTATTTCCACTTTGAAGTTCAAGCATTTCTTTGGCATCAGCTAAATCTTTGGCTTTTCTTAAAAGTTTCCCATCACAAGTAACAACAGAATCAGCAACTAATAAAGGCATATCTTTTATTCCATATTTTTTGAAAAGTTCATTAAATTTACCTTTTGTTGCTTCATAACAAAAAGATTTTGGATTTGTAGTAGTTATAGAATCTTCATCAAAATCTCCACCATTTTGAATAAAATCTATTCCAAAGTTTTTTAAAATTAGTGCGCGTGTTGGTGAATTTGAACCAAGTCTAATCAATTTAAGCCTTTTTTATTTGGATTATACACAATTTGAATATAATTGTTTTTTAAATAAATCCACTAATAAAATAGGAAAGAAAAAGTAGTTTATGAAGTATTATATTTTTTTAGTTTTAGCAGTACTTTTTTGGTCTGGGAATTTTATATTTGGAAGATTAGTATCAACAAGTATTGAGCCTATGCAACTTTCATTTTTTAGATGGTTTTTTGTTTTGATTTTATTGTTACCATATATTTTATTCCATTACAAAAAAATCTTGAGTGTATTTAAACAGAAATATAGTCTAATCATTATTTTTGGTGCTTTGGGAATTGCAGGGTTTAATACATTTTTATATTATGGTTTACAAACAACAACTGCAACAAATGCTTTATTAATTAATTCAAGTACACCAATATTTATAATAGTTTTATCAACATTGATTTTTAGAACAGCAATTACAAAATTACAGCTATTTGGAGTTTTTATTTCAACAATAGGAGTTATTTATTTAATTCTAAAAGGTGAGATAAATCATATATTTGAACTAAAATTTACAGTTGGGGATTTGTGGATAATTGCTGCTTGTATAGATTGGGCATTATATACGGTTATGTTAAAGTTCAAACCAAAAGAGTTAAATGCCTTTGAATTTTTAGGAATAACGACATTTATCGGAACAATTATTTTAGCTTTAATCTTTTTTTATCAAGGTTATAGTTTTGAATTCAGTTTTTTAGAAAAAGATGAGGTTTTATACTCTTTAATATATATTGTGATTTTCCCATCAATTTTATCTTTTTATTTTTGGAATATATCAACAGTAGAAGTAGGAGTTAATAAAACTGGACAATTTACCCATCTAATGCCAATATTTGGTGCAGTATTAGCTTATATATTTTTAGGGGAAGTATTAGAGTTCTATCATTTTGTAGGAATTATATTAATAGGAACTGGAATTTATTTGTCAATATTTCTAAAAAAAGAAGTTAACTAAATGTTTTTTTTATCAAAATTATCAGGTTTATTAATCCTATCTTCTTTTCTAGTTACTTTATATGCATATTTTTTTAATAATGATTTATTAATTGTTTCTGGACTTTTGGCATGGATTTCATTCTTGATACTATTTCCAAGTTTAAGAAATAAAAAAATCATTGTGATTTTATTCATATTAAGTCTTTTTGCATTTTGTTTTTCCTATTTTAATGCTTATAAAATTGATTTTATAAAAGTATTTACAGTTAATCAATATTTATTAACTTTGCTAATTGGAGTTGGATTTTTAAGATTAATAGCAAGTCCAAAAAAAGAGAAAAGTTCTTTACTTCCAAAAGGAAAAGAGTCTTTTATAAAAACATATTTGGGTGTTCATCTATTTGGTTCAGTAATAAATCTATCTTCTTTGATTTTAGTTGCAGATAAAATGTACAAAAAAGCTCCTTTAACAAATACTCAAGTTGTATTATTAACAAGAGCATTTGCAAGTGATGCTTATTGGTCTCCTTTTTTTGTGGCATTTGCTGCTGCAATTACTTATGCACCTAAATTAAATACATCAATAATTTTATTAAACGGAATAGTGTTGGCTTTTTTTGCATTTATAATCACATATTTTGAAGTACTTAGAAATAAAGAGTTTAACTTAGATGAGTTTAGAGGTTATCCTTTATCTTTTGAGAGTCTGTATTTGCCTTTTGTTTTATCTTTATTAGTATTAATTACAAATCATTTTCATCCAGAAATAAAAGTAATAGTTCTAATCTCAACTTATTCTATTTTAATGACACTGTTTATTTTACCTATGAAAAAAGGATTAAAACAATTTTTTCTTAAATTTAGTAATCATATAATAGATGAATTACCAAAAATGAAAACAGAATTATCACTTTTTTTAGTTGCTGGAATGTTTGGTATTTCAATTAGTTCAATATTAATGGGTTTGAATTTAGATTTACCTTTTAAAGTTTTTGATTGGCAAATAGCATCAATATTACTTTTGATTTTTATAATTTTGGCATTTATAGGAATTCATCCAATTATTACAATAGCAATTATTGGAGATTTTTTAGGTGGAGTTAATCATACTTTATTAGCAATAACTTTTTTGATGGCTTGGTCAACGACTGTTTCAACATCACCATTTTCAGGTCTAAATCTCACTATTGTTGCAAGATACAATTTTGATGCTAAAGAGATTTTTAGATTAAATATTTTTTATGCTTTTAAGATGTATCTAATTTGTATCTTATTTTTATTTTTAATATCAAATTATTTAGGTTTGTAAAAAATCATACAATTATCATTTGATTTGAATAAAATTATTTCAAATATAGTAAATACATAGTCATTTATATCCTTTCTGCTTCCTAAATCTATAAACCTGCGTATTTACTCTATTTTTATCATTATTAGTTACAATTAGCCTAAATTATTTTAAGTGACTTTATATGAATTTATTTTTTATTTTATTAGGTAAAATCTCACCTTTATATCTAAACATTGCAATTGGATATATTTTAACAAGATATTTCAAGGTCAAACGAGATTTTATAGCAACACTTCTTATTTATATTTTAGGGCCAATTGTAATTCTTTTTGCAACACTTTCTATTGAAATAAATCTACAATTAGTTTTTCTACCTTTATTTGTTTTCTTTTTTGGAACAATTATCGCTTTTTACATTTTAAGAAGATATAAAAATGATTGGAATGACGCAAGTATTAATACTTTAGCCTTTACTTGTGGAACTGGAAATACTGGATATTTTGGCATTCCTTTAGCCATGATTTTATTAAGTCCTGAATCTGCAAATATTTTTATTTTTGCAACTCTCGCTTCACTTTTATATGAAAATACAACAGGTTTTTATGTAACGGCAAAGGGAAGTTTTACAGCACGTCAATCTATAATGAAAGTAATTAAATTACCACTATTATATGCATTTATAGTAGGAGTTAGTTTGAATATTTTAGGTTTTAGAACGCCAGAGTTTATTATTCCTTATTTTGAAGGATTTAAATGGGCTTATGGAATATTAGGTATGATGATGCTTGGTATGGGAATGAAAGGTTTTAATTTAAAAGCTGATGCAGATATAAAATATTTAAAAGTTGCATATTTTTATAAATTTATTTTTTGGCCAGCGACAATACTACTTATAATTTTTGTGGATAAGAATTTTATAGGTTTTTTAAGTCAAGAAATTTATAAGGTTTTGTTTTTATTCTCAGTTGTACCACTTGCTGGAAATACTGTAACTTTGGCAGTATTATTAAAAGCAAGACCTGAAAAAGCTTCTTTTACAGTTCTTTTAAGTACATTAATTTCAGTTATTTATATACCTATTGCTTTAATTATTTATGGTGGGTTTTAGAAGAATTAATTCATAATTCTTCTAGCTGTCCAATAAGAGTCTTTATAAAAAGGTTTTTCTAATTCTGTGAATTGAATTCCTTTAATTGAAGAGTGTAAGAAACTCCCATTTCCCATGTAAATTCCCACATGTTTATTTACTTTACTTGTTTTGAAAAAAACTAAATCACCCATTTTAAGGTCAGACTTTTTTACTTCAACTCCAACTTTTACTTGTGTTAATGTTGTTCTTGGTAATTCAATACCAAATTTTTCTTTAAATGCTTTTTGAGTAAATCCTGAACAATCAATTCCTGTTCTTGAAGTTCCACCCATTTTATATCTTACATTTTTCCAATCATTATAAAAATCCATAAAAACTTGTTTTTTTGTAAGAATATTAGATGTTGTAGATTCGATTTTCTCAGTTTCATTATTATTGAAAGTTAATTTTTCGTAATCTTTTTTACTAATTGTAGGTTCATATTTTAAATGAGGTCTATTTTTAAGTTTTTCGTTTTGCGATTCATAAGATGATTTATAATCATTATATGAGATGTTTGAAGCATTTAAACTACTCTTGTCATTAATCTTATTGTTCTCTTCCATTTGAATGTTCTTATTACCGGTACAAGCTGTAAGTAATAATATTGCGGGTAGAAGTATAAAAGTCTTCTTTATCACTAATTCTCCTTTTATAATAAAATTTAATCTATAACTCTTTGAGCTTTCCAATAGCTTTTGCTAAAGTAAGAATTATCTAACTCAGATATAGTTACGCCAATTTTTGTTGAAGCATGGATAAACATTCCATCTTCTAGGTAAACTCCAACATGGTTTACATCACCTGTTCTGAAAAATACCAAATCTCCACTTTTGAGTTCACTTTTGTCTATTTCTCTTCCCAATTGCGATTGCATTTGGGTCGTTCTAGGCATAGTCATGTCAAATTTTTCTTTGAATGCTTTTTGAATGAAGCCAGAGCAATCAATTCCATCTTTTGAATCACCACCAAGTCTGTATCCAACACCTTCCCATTCGCTATAAAAGTCAAATAGTTCAATGTTTAAATCCATTCTATCGTTTTGATAATTCGCATAACTATCTAGTGAACCAAGGTTTTTCTTTAATTTAGTTAGTTTTTTGTACTTTTGAAATCTTAAATCTCTTTGTTGTATAGTGTTTTCTAATGAAGCACTTTGGAATATATATCCATCATCTTGTGATTGGTAAGATAACTTTGAATTATCATTTCCGAATTTAGATGAACAACCCGTTATTATAAACAATGGAATAAGAAATAGTAAGAAGTTTTTTATGTACATAGTCACACTAAATACCTTTTACATTATGGTTTTCAATTTTTATGATATTGAAATATAAAAGATATGTCAAGTTTTAAACACTTCATTGTATAATATAACTATAAAAATAGAGGATTTGAATATGAGAAATATTATATATTTATCTTTAGTTTTACTACTGGCTGGTTGTTCTTCATTGGAAAATAATTCTATTGATAAAATTGAAAATTTTAGAAATAATAAAAAAATCTATACCCATGATTCTTGTACAAATTTCTCTTATATCTCTCAAAATCAAGAAGAAAAATATGGAAAATTATTTTATGAATACATAAATTTGGATAGAGCTTGTAAATGGAATGGAATGCAAAGAGGTTTTTTTGATGATTTATTTAAATCAACTTTAAAATTACAAAACATGAAAGCAATAGAAAGAATTGATTATAAAAATTATGAATTTAGTACTTATTTAATTGATGATAAATATTATATGAATTTGATTTATAAATATTCGATATCAGAAGATATATTTATTGTTGATTATGATGGTAAATATTTTAATGAGAAAATAAAAGAGTTTGATAAAAATTATGTTAATAAATTCTTAGATAAAGCAAGATTCAATTCAAATTATTCAAATAGCTTAGTTAGAATGAATATGTTAAATAGTTATTTTACAGCAGATAAGTCAGGTTTTGAGAACTAATCTATTTATAGTTGTATATTGCATCATAATAGTTTTATCTGTTATGTATGCAACTCAACCATTACAACCACTATTAGCTAAACAGTTTGATATATCTATTATAAAAGCTTCTCAGTTTACAGCAGTAATTATGCTTTTTCTTGCAATATCTCCAATTGTTTATGGATATATTCTTGAAAAAGTATGCGCAAAAAAGATGCTAACATACTCTTCTATCGTATTATTAATTACAAATATTTTTCTTGGAATGGCAAAATCATATGAATTGTTTCTAACACTTAGAATCTGTGAAGCTTTGGTTATACCTGCAATTTTAACAGCACTTATGAGTATTTTGGCAAACATAGATAAAGAAAATATTAAATTTAATATGTCAATTTATGTGGCATCTACTGTTTTTGGTGGATTAGTAGGACGGTTGTTCTCAGGTTTCATTGCAACAAATTTCTCTTATGAATATGTATTTTATTCATTATCGGCAGGACTTTTTATATCAATTCTTTTGATTCAAAAACTCTCTTTTGAGGGAGATGCAAAACTTGTTAAACCAAAATTGAATGACATAACAAATATATTAAAAGATAAAAGGTTTGCTTTGATTTATTTTATAATGTTTTGTATGTTTTTTGTTTTTGGTGGAGTTCTAAATATTTTGCCATTTAGAGTAAAAGATATCTCAGATTCCGTTAATGAGTTCCAAATTAGCCTTTTATATTTAGGTTATGGGATGGGAATTCTTGTCTCTTTATCATCAAAAAGAATAGTTAATTTTTTCAAAAATGAATTAAATACAATGATAGTTTCAATTTTATTCTTTCTTTTTATTTTAGTATTTTTAGTAACTGAAAATATAGTCTATCTTTTTGTTTTATTATTTTTATTTTGTATAGGAATGTTTACTGTTCATACTGTTTCAACTGGACTTGCAAACTCCATGAAATCTTCTCAAAAATCATTAACTTCAGGTATGTATCTCACATTTTATTATATAGGTGGAGCAACAGGTTCATTTTTACCATCTATCATATATAAATATTTTGGTTGGAATGTTATGATTTATTGTTTTGTAGTTATTCTACTTATAGTTGTGGTGGTTACTTATAAAAATAGAAAATTATTTAATCATTGATTAAATATAAAAGATAAGAGGATTTTAAAATCCTCTTAGAGTTATTCCTAGAAATATTGCAATTAATCCTAAGGCAATATTAATCGGTATAAAATAAGTTGCTATTGGAAGTAGATTATTTTTTGCACTTGCAAAATCACCATTATCAAAAGCTTTTTGTGCTTTGTTTCTTTTTATATAAATTGTTATAAAAATAAGTGACATTGTTGTCCATATAATCTCTTTTACAATAACAACATTATAAAGTTCACTTTCTTTAAATCCCAAAGCTATTATCATTATAATAGCCGTAATTAAAAGGGTTAAAATTGCAGGAATAACCATATTAAAAAATCTTTTTAGTAATTCTAGTGTTCTTGCAATTTTTATTTTTGGATCTTCTATATTTTGCATAGAGTAATGAACAGCAAATCTAATTGCAATCATTCCTCCTACCCAAATTACAGCTGATATAACATGTAAAAAAACTATTATCGATGAATAATTATTAAAAAAATCAACCAACATCATTTCCTATAAATTTTCTTTTGCATAAGTTAAAGCAGCGATTTTTGCATCTTCAACTTTTGTTACATCTTTTCCACCAGCTTGGGCAAAATCTGGTCTTCCACCACCACCTCCACCAACGATTGGAGCAATGTTTTTAATCCATTCACCAGCTTTGATATTTGTGTTTTTACTTCCTGCAACTATTAAAACTTTGTCATCTTTTGCTTGTAAAAGTAAAATTGCAAGTTTTTCATTTGCATTTTTCATATCATCAACAATTTTCTTTAAATCTCCATTTTCAACAACAGCAACTACAACTTTTGTATCACCAATAACTTCTTCACTAATTGGAGTTGATGTTTGACTCTGAACTGTTTCAACTTCTTTTTTTAAATCTTTGATTTGTTCTTTTAATTTTTTAATTCCAGAAATTACATCATTGTTTTTGATTTCTGCTTTTATTTCATTCATCGCAGTGATAATTTCTTTAGTATAAGCAATTGCCGCAGTTCCACAAACAGCTTCTATTCTTCTTACACCTGCACTTACACCTGATTCTTTTACAATATAGAAGCTTCCAATGTCAGCTGTATTTCTAACGTGTGTTCCACCACAAAATTCAACTGAAACATCACTAAAACTTACAACTCTAACCATATCACCATATTTTTCACCAAACATAGCAATAGCGCCTTTGTTTTTTGCTTCTTCAATTGGTAATTCATCTATATTACCAGCAATTCCTCTAGCAATCATTGTATTTACTAAATCTTCAACTTCATCAATTTGAGCTGTTGTCATAGCCTTTGGATATGTAAAGTCAAATCTTAATCTTGAAGTATCATTTAAAGAACCAGCTTGAGAAACAGTATCACCTAAAACCATTTTTAATGCACTTTGTAAAAGGTGAGTAGCACTATGATGTTTCGCTATTTCATATCTATTTACTACAACTGCATCAACAGTTTCATTTTGATTTAAACTTGAATTTGCAACTTTAACTTTTGAAAGATTTAATCCATGGAATTTTTGAGTATCCTCAATAATAGCTATATGTTTATTATCTTCTAATGCTCCAACATCTCCTGTTTGTCCACCACTAGTTGCATAAAATGGAGTTTTGTCAAGCATAACCCAACCAGTAGAATTTTTTTCTAAAGTTGAAACTTCTTTGAAATTTTCATTTAAAAGAGCAAGAATTTTTGATTTGTAAGTTACATTTTCATATCCAACAAATTCATTTATTCCATATTTTTCAATTAATTGTTTAAAATCACCTTCATTTGAAGCGTCTCCACTTCCTTTCCATGCTGCTTTTGCCATAGCTTTTTGATTACTCATTAATTCATCAAATTTGGCTATTTCAACTTTTAAATCTCTGTCTCTTAACATATCTTCTGTTAAATCTAAAGGAAATCCATAAGTATCGTATAATTTGAATGCAATTTCTCCTGAGAAAATCTCTTTTGTATTTGCTAACTCTTCATTAAATAAAGACATTCCTAAATCAATAGTTTTAAAGAATCTATCTTCTTCAAGTGTTAATTGCTCTTTTACAAAGTTTTGATTTTCTACAAGTTCTGTGTAATGTCCACTTAAAATAGAAATTAATGTATCAAGTAATTTAGACATAAATGGTTTTCTAAATCCTAAAAGATAACCATGTCTAACCGCACGTCTAAGAATTCTTCTTAATACATAAGGTCTTCCTTCATTTCCAAATAAAATACCTTGAGATAACATAAATGATGTAGCTCTTAAATGATCAGCAATTACTCTGTATGAACCAATATTTTCAGATGTTGCTTTTTTACCAGCAAGTTCTTCAATTTTTTCAATAATTGGTTTAAAATTTGAAGAATCAAAGTTATTTAAAACACCTTCTTTAATTGCAATAACTCTTTCAAGTCCCATTCCTGTATCAATAGATGGTTTTGGAAGAGGATTTAGTTTTCCATCAGCTGTTCTTTCGTATTGCATAAATACTAAGTTCCAGATTTCTAGGAATCTATCTCCATCTCCACCCATTTTGTCTTCAGGAGTGTTAAAGTGTTCAGCACCTTGGTCATAAAAAATCTCACTACAAGGTCCACAAGCACCAGTGTCTCCCATAGCCCAGAAATTATCTTTATCTCCAAATCTTACAATTCTTGATGAATCTATATATTTTGTCCAAATATTAAATGCTTCATCATCATTTTCATGAACAGTTACCCATAATTTTTCAATAGGAAGTTCTAAATTAACTGTAATAAATTCCCACGCATAAGCAATTGCATCCTCTTTGAAATAATCTCCAAATGAGAAATTTCCTAACATTTCAAAAAGTGTATGGTGTCGTGCTGTATAACCAACATTTTCTAAGTCATTGTGTTTTCCACCAGCACGTACACATAATTGGCATGAAGTTGCACGAGGGTTTTCAGGTCTTGGAATTGCACCTGTAAAAATATCTTTAAATTGAACCATACCAGCATTTGTAAACATTAATGTAGGATCATCTGGAACTAGTGGCATTGATGAAATTACATCATGACCTTTACTTTTAAAAAACTCTAAATATTCTTTTCTGATATCCATAAAATTATCCATTTTAAATTAAATTCTCTTATTTTAACAAAAAAATTATTTAGCCTTGATTAGTAAAAAGTTAAAAAATGTAAAACTAAATTTAAGTTTCGTCAAGTTATAATGATTTAGATTTATTTATACATATAAATATAATTAAATAAAAATGAAATTTACAATTTAATAAGAAGGAAATAAAATGGGAAAATATATTGAACTAACTCCTGCAAATTTTGAAGAAGTTACAAAAGATGGTGTATCAATGGTAGACTTTTGGGCTCCTTGGTGTGGACCTTGTAGAATGATTGCTCCAGTTATTGAAGAACTTGCAGCTGATTTTGAAGGTAAAGCAAATATTTGTAAAGTTAATACTGATGAAGAACAAGATTTAGCAGTAAAATATGGAATCAGATCAATTCCTACAATTTTATTTATGAAAAATGGTGAAGTTGTTGAAACTATGGTAGGTGCTTCTTCTAAACAAGCATTTACTGACAAAATTAATTCATTATTATAATATAAACTATAAAAGATTTTAAAAAGGGAGAAGTTTTTACTTCTCCCTTTTTTTATTTAAATAATTTCCTCAAAATTAATATGGATATAAAATATTAGATGATAAACTTTATCTTTAATATTTAGTATTACGTTTAACCTATAACTTACAAATATTTTTGTATTATTAAGGCTTCAAAAAATACTATGGATTATTTAATAAAAAATAAGGATTTAATATGTTAGATTTAGCAATTATTGGTGGAGGACCAGCAGGATTAACAGCAGGTTTGTATGCAACTAGAGGCGGATTAAAAAATGTAATTATGTTTGAAATGGGGATGCCAGGAGGACAAATTACAAGCTCATCTGAAATTGAAAATTATCCAGGACAAACGGAAGTTGTTTCAGGTATGGATTTAATGGCAAATTGGCCAGAACAATGCCAAAGATTTGGATTAAAACATGAAATGGCTCAAATCGATAGAGTTACAAAATCTGGGGATATTTTTACATTAACTACAAATGATAAAAAAGAATTTCAAGCAAAAGCAGTTTTAATTGCAACTGGATCTGTACCAAAAAGAGCTGGATTTAAAGGTGAAAATGAATTCTTTGGAAAAGGTGTTTCTACTTGTGCTACTTGTGATGGATTTTTCTACAGAGGTAAAGAAGTTACAGTAATTGGTGGTGGAGATTCTGCTATTGAAGAAGCTGTTTATTTATCAAAAATGTGTTCAAAAGTTTATTTAGTTCACAGACGTGATATATATAGAGCAGCACCAAGTACAATTGAACATATGAAACATGCAGTAAATATCGAAGAAGTAACAAATGTAATGGTTGAAGAAGTATATGGTGATATGAGTGGAGTTCAAGGTTTAAAAGTTAAACATAGAGAAACGGATGAAATAAGAGATTTACCAACACCAGGTGTTTTTGTATTTGTTGGAAGAGATGTTTTAAATGCTCCATTAAAACAAGAAGATGGAACTTTCCTTTGTGATTTAAACGAAGCTGGGGAAGTTATAGTTGATTTAAGAATGAGAACATCAGTAAAAGGTCTTTTTGCAGCTGGTGATATTAGAATTGATGCTTCTAAACAAGTAGTTTGTGCTGCTGGTGATGGTGCAACGGCAGCAGTTAATATTATTGAATATTTAGGATAAGGGGAAATTTTTTAAAATGATTAAAATAGGTATTTTAGGTAGTACAGGAAGAGTTGGGTCATTATTAATTGATGATTTAGCAAATGATAGTGAAGCAAAAGCATCAGTGGTACATGTAAATGGTAAATTAGCAAAAAATTTATCTGCTGATACAATTGTGACAAATGATATGAAAGTATTATTTGATTCTTCAGATGTTATTATTGATTTTAGTGCACCCGCTGCAACTGAAGCACTTTTAACAGAAGTTGTTGAAAATGGAGGAAGAAAACCTCTTATTATTGCAACTACTGGATTTAACAAGCATCAGCAAAATTTATTGCTAGAAGCTAGTAAAATCGTACCTATTTTATATGCAACTAATATGAGTTTAGGAGTTGCTGTTTTAAATAAACTTGTAGCACTTGCATCTAAAACTTTAAGAGATTTTGATATTGAAATTGTTGAGCAACATCATAGACATAAAGTTGATTCTCCATCAGGAACAGCATTAACTTTAGCAGAACATGCTGCAAGTGCAAGAGATTTAGATTTAGATGATGTGAGAATTTCAGGACGAGATGGTCAAATTGGTGCAAGAACTAAAGATGAGATTGCAGTAATGGCTTTAAGAGGTGGTGATATTGTAGGAAGACACACTGTTGGTTTATACAATGATGGTGAATTTTTAGAATTAAATCATACAGCAACAGCTAGAAATACTTTTTCAAGAGGTGCAATAAAAGTTGCAAAATGGATAATTGGAAAAGATGCAAAATTATACTCAATCAATGACGCTTTAGGTCTATAAGGAAAATTAAATATGTGCGCAATAGTTGGAATTTACGGTAATGATAACGCAGCAAGGTTAGCTTCGGTTGCTTTGTTTGCAATGCAACACAGAGGTCAAGAAGCTACAGGTATTTCATCATCTTGTGATGGAAAAATCTATACAAAAAAAGATAGAGGTTTAGTTTCAGAAGTGTTTACTGATGAGGCATTAAAATATTTAAAAGGAAATATGGCAATAGGTCATAATAGATATTCAACAGCTGGTGGAGATTCTATTTTAGATGCCCAACCTGTTTATGCTAAATACAAACTTGGAGAAATCTCTATAGTTCATAATGGAAATTTGATTAACAAAGATGAAGTTAGACAAGATTTAATTGATAGAGGCGCAATTTTCCAAACAGGAATGGATACTGAAAATTTAATTCATCTAATTGCTAAAAATACAAAAGATAGATTAAGAGATAGAATTAAAGAAGCATTACAAAGAACTATTGGTGCATATTGTTTTATAGTTCAAAGTAGAGCAAAACAGTTTGTAATTAGAGATAGATATGGAATTAGACCATTATCTTTAGGTAAACTAAAAAGTGGTGGATATATAGTTGCAAGTGAAACGTGTGCTTTCGATTTAGTTGATGCAGAATTTATACGAGATGTAAGACCTGGTGAGATGTTAATTTTTAGTGAAAATCAAGAACCAGAATCAATTCAATTATTTGAACCAGAATATAGACCATGTGCGTTTGAATATGTTTATTTTGCAAGACCTGATTCAGTTATTGATGGTAAAAATGTTTATAGAACTAGAGAAAATATGGGTAGAGCATTAGCAAAGAATGATGAAAATAGCCCTATTAAAGTTGATATGGTTATTCCAGTACCAGATTCAGGAGTTCCAGCAGCGCTTGGTTATGCTGCTCAAAGTGGAATACCTTTTGAGTATGGAATAATTAGAAATCACTATATTGGAAGAACGTTTATTGAACCAACTCAAGAGATGAGAGATTTAAAAGTTAAAATGAAACTTTCACCTATGAGATCGTTAATTGAAGGTAAATCTTTACTTGTAATTGATGATTCAATTGTAAGAGGAACTACTTCAAAAAGAATTGTAAAAATATTAAAAGAAGCAGGTGCTAAAGAAGTTCACTTTAGAGTTGCAAGTCCTGAAATTAAATATCCATGTTATTATGGTATAGACACACCTCATAAAGAAGAGTTAATCTCTAATAATATGAGTAAAGAAGAAGTTTGTAAATATATAGAAGCAGATAGTTTAGAATATTTATCTGTTGAAGATTTAGTAAATGCTATTGGAAATGATAGAAATTATGCCCTAGAGAGTTTTAATGGGGATTATTTCGTAAAAGAGTAGAATGAGTGAATTAAAAAATGTATTAACTATCGGAAGATATTTAAAAAACAAATTTGGCGAAAAAGTTTATAAAGTTCCCATTTCAATATCTGGTTTTACTTGTCCAAATATTGATGGAACGGTGGCAAAGGGAGGATGTTCGTTTTGTGAAAATGACTCCTTTTCTCCAAACTTACAAGAGAAAAAAACTAAGTTTAAGTTAAATCCTAGAATCAATGAAAACCCTTATTTAGATAATCAATTAAAACAATTAGAGATGCAGTTTTTAGCAACAAAAAAAAGACTTGAAAATAAATTCGGCACTAAAAAATTTATAGTTTATTTTCAATCCTTTACAAATACTTATGCACCAATTTCTACTTTAAAAGCATTATATGAAAAAGCATTAAGTTTTGACAATGTAATTGGTCTTAGTATTGGAACAAGAACAGATTGTGTTACAGAAGAAATTTTAGATTATTTGCTTGATTTATCGAAAACTAAAGAGATTTGGGTTGAGTATGGAATTCAATCTTTTTATGATGAAACTTTAGTTAGAGTAAATCGTGGAGATAACGCTTCTAATATGAAATATTGGATAAAAAGAACAAAAGAAAAAGGATTAAATGTTTGTGGACATTTGATTTATGGATTGCCAGATGAAACTCAAGAGATGATGCTTGAGACATTTAGACAAACTCTTGAATTAAATGTAGATTCAATAAAATTTCATCCTTTGTATGTGGTTAAAAATACACTTCTTACAAATGAGTTTAAAAAGGGTAAATTCACACCAATAAGTGAAGAACTTTATATTGATACAGTTGTAAAATCAATCATAAATTTACCGTCAAATATTTCAGTTCAAAGAATAACAGCTGGAATTGATGATGATAGTTTATTATCACCTTTATGGTGTAGAGATAAACATACTCAAATGAAAAATATTAGATTGGCTTTGGAAAAAGAGGGCTTTAATTATTAAAAGTAATACTAGGAAAAATCCTAGTATTATTTAATTTTAAGTAGATAGTCAACTACATTTTCAATAAATGCATCATGTTTTCTATCTTTTCTGTAAACAATATATAATTTTCTTAACATTCTTTGATTACTAATTCTTGATTCAAAAAGTGCTCCTGCTTTTAAAAGTGATTCTATCGCATTTCTTGAAACAATAGAAACCGTAGGTGTTAAGTTTTTATCTGAATGCAGAACTGTTTGTACAATTGTAGTAGCTGATGTTACTTCGCTTGTAACATTAAAAGTATCACAATCTGGAAAATTTGCTTTTTCAAGATTTTCTTTAAATAACAATCTTGTATTTGATTCAGGATTTCTACATACCCATTTATATGATAATAAATCTTCAGCTTTTGCCTTTGCTGGTAATTTTTGATTAGAAAAAATTACTATTTCATCTTCCATCCATTCTCTATAAATAATATCATCATTAGGAACATAATTTTCAACTAAAGCAATATCAATTTTTTTATCTAATAAATCTTCAATTGCTTCATGAGAAACTGAAACGTTAATAGAAACATCATTGTGGATATTCTCTTTTAAATTATTCAAAAATCTTGGTAAAATATAATTTCCTATAATAAATGATGCACCAAAAACAAAAGTAACATTTTTGTTCATAATTTTTAATAACTCTTTTTCACCATTTGCAACACATTTTTCTATTTTTAAAGCTATTGCATGGAGCATTTGACCCTCTTTGGTAAGTCTAATACCATTTTTCTTTCGGTCAACTACTTGGACATCTAAATAATCTTCTATAAATTTCATTTGTTGTGTGACAGCAGGTTGCGAAATACCAAGTTTTGCTGAAGCTTTTGAAAAGGACTTTTCTCTAACAACAGTAAGAAAAGTTTCTAGTTTTGCAAAATCGTTAAGCATCATAACCTCCATAAATAAATTATGATTATAATAACATTTATTTATATATAGAATAATTAAGAGCAATAATGAATTTATATAATATATGATATAATAGTCTATTATTGGAGAAAAAATGTCTGAAAATTTATTATCATCACTAAATGAATCGCAAAAAACTGCTGCACAACACATAGATGGACCAATGCTAATATTAGCAGGTGCTGGCTCTGGTAAAACAAAAACAATAACCACAAGACTTGCCTTTTTAATATCAATAGGTATAGATCCAAGATCAATATTAACTCTTACTTTTACAAATAAAGCTGCAAGTGAAATGAGAGAAAGAGCTTTTTCAATGCTTGATTCATCGATGATAAACACTCCTCCACTATTGTGTACTTTTCATAAATTTGGACTTTTATTTTTAAAATTTCACATGGCTGAATTAAATAGAAAAAACAATTTTATAATAATAGATACAGATGATAAAAAAAGAATTATTAAATCAATTGATAAAGAGATTACAACTTCTTTATTAGTTGCAGAGATTTCAAAATATAAAAATTCATTATTAACTCCAAGTGAAGCAAAAAGTGCAGCTCAATTAAAACTTTATCAACAAATTGCAGAAATTTATGAAAAATACGAAGCTTATTTAGAAAAAAATAATCTTGTAGATTTTGATGATTTATTGTTACTTCCATATAGAATATTAAGTAAAAATGAAAAATTGGCAAATGATATTAGTCAAAAATACCAATATATAATGGTAGATGAGTATCAAGATACAAATGAACTTCAATATAGACTTCTAAGGTTATTATGTTCAAGCCACAATAATCTTTGTGTTGTTGGTGATGATGACCAATCGATTTATGGTTGGAGAGGTGCTACTATTAAAAATATTTTGAATTTTTCTGAACATTTTGAAAATACAAATGTAGTTAAACTTGAAGAAAATTATAGGTCAACAGATACAATCTTAAATCATGCAAATCAATTAATAGAACATAATCGAGATAGACTTGGCAAAAAATTAATTGGAACTAGACAAAAAGGTGATTCAATTAGAATTTATGAATCACAAGATGAAAATGAAGAGACAAGAAAAATAATTGAAGATATTAAACAATTAATAGATAATGGAACTAGTGCAAAAAATATAGCTATTTTATTTAGAGTAAATGCCTTATCAAGATCTTTAGAAGAAGGATTTAATAAAGCTGGTTTAAACTATAAATTAGTTGGCGGAATGAAATTTTACGAAAGAACAGAAATCAAGGATTTAATTGCATATTTTAGAATTTTAACAAATGCAAATGATAATTTTTCAATAAAAAGAGTAATAAATAAACCAAAACGTGGAATTGGTAAAACAACTATTGATAAACTTGAAGCTAAATCAATAGAGAGTGGTAAATCAATTTTTGATTTGATTCAACAACTTGATTCTGATGAAATATGTTCAATTGTAGGTAAAAAGAATGCAAGAACACTAAAGGTTTTTGAAGCTTCTATTTTAGATTTAAAAGAGTTATTAACAGAATCTAAAATGAAATTTTTTGATAGTTTTGAAGAGACTTTTGACTATAGATCTTCATATGATAATCTTCCTGATGGATATGAAAGACAAGCAAATATCGATGAGTTTTATGGATACATTAGAGATTATTTTATTTTGAATCCTCATTTAGATTTAAAAGATTTTTTAAATGAAATTGCACTTGAAAGTGAAAATGATGAATACAATGGAGAAGCTGTTTCTATGATGAGTATTCATGCTTCAAAAGGTTTGGAATTTAAAAAACTTTTTATTATTGGTTTTGAAGAAGGATTTTTCCCAATTACAGGTGATGGTTGCGATTTAGAAGAGGAAAGAAGATTAGGTTATGTGGCAATCACAAGAGCTATGGATAATTTAACTTTATCATTTGTTCACTCAAGATTTTACAAAGGTAAAAGAACAACACTTACAAAAAGTAGATTTTTAAGTGAAAGCGGACTTATTAAAGGAAGTTTAACTATTGAAAAACAATCTGGATTTAAAAAAGGTGATTTAGTTCAACATAAGATTTTTGGAATGGGAAGAGTAATGAAAGCAACAAATGCAGGGAAAGATTATAAGTTAACAATAAATTTTGGCGGAACACATAGAGATATTCTATCTTCATTTGTTCAAAAAGCATAATTGGAATTACCTTGCAAAAAAGATTTTATGATAAAGAATCAATCAATAAATTGATAGTTGTGAATAAACCTCTGTTTATTAGTTCAAATTTTTATTTAACAAAAATTAAGAAAAAATATAAAAATAAAAAAGCTGGTTTTAGTGGAACACTTGACCCTTTTGCAAAGGGTTGTTTAATTGTTGCTTTTGGTCAATACTCTAAACTTTTTAGATATCTGAAAAAAACTCCAAAAACATATAAAGCTGTTGTTTGGTTAGGGGCTCAATCTGAATCTTTTGATATTGAAAAAGTAATAAGTGTAGAGTTGCTTGATAAAATCAATGAGGAAGATATAAAATCACAATTAAATTCTTTAGTTGGAGAGTTAGAATATGTTCCTCCAAAATTTTCAGCAAAAAAAATAGATGGTGTTCGTGCATATGAATTAGCAAGACAAGGACATGATGTTGAACTTAATAAATGTAAAATGAATATTTATAATACAAAATTCATATCATATCGACATCCTTTTATTACTTTTGAAACAAGTGTTAGTGAAGGCTCTTACATTCGTTCTTTTGCACAAATATTGTTGGAGAAATTAGGAACAGTTGGAACATTGTCATATTTAGAAAGAATTAATGAAGGAGCATTTTTTTATGAAAATGAAAAAGATTTGAATCCTTTAGATTATATAGATTTACCTATAAATAACTATTTTGGAACTATTGAGTGGTTAAATACAGGAAAAAAAATATCTATTGATTATTTGGAAATAAAAGAAAATGGAAAATATCTGATTATTACAGATAAATTTTTTAGTATTATTGAAATAGAAGAGAGTGATGTTAAATACTTATTAAATAAGGTATTAAAAGTATGAATGAAATGATTGAAAAATCTTATGCAAAAGTGAATATTTTTTTAAAAATATCAAACAAAAGAGACTCGTATCATGAACTTGTATCAAGATTTGTTCGAGTACATAGTTTATATGACACTGTCTCATTTATTAAATCTAGCAGGAAAGCTTTTGACATTATAGGAAATTTTAGTTGCAATATGGAAACAAACACTGTATATAAAGCATACAAATTATTAGAAAAATATGATGGCGTAAAAGAGTTTTTTGAAAATTACAGTGTAAAAATTGAAAAGAATATTCCAGAGTTTGCAGGACTTGGTGGTGGAAGTTCAAATGCTGCAACTTTTTTGATAATGGTAAATAGATATTGCAATCTAAATTTATCAAAAGATGAATTATCTAAAATTGCAGTGAATATTGGTGCTGATGTACCTTTTTTTGTTTATGAATATGATAGTGCAAATGTTACAGGTATTGGAGAGATTGTAGAGAAGTTTGATGAAGAGATATTAAATATAGATACAATAACTCCTAATATAAAGTGTAATACAGGAGAAATTTTTAAAGTTTTTAGAGAAAAATTTTATAAACAAATTTCAAAAGAAGAAGCAGACAAATTATTTAAAATGAAATCAATAGAAATTCTAAATAATTTAAACATAAAAGAAGCAAATGATTTATACGAACCAGCAATTAGTGTATATCCAGAATTAGAAGAATATGTGCAAAATAGTTGGTATTTTAGCGGAAGTGGAAGTTCATTTTTTAAGGTAAACAATGGCAAATAATAAAGATACAAAAAGAAATTTAGTTTTTAAAAATAGAAAAGCATTCCATGATTTTACAATTTTAGATACTTTAGAAGCTGGGATTATGCTTGAAGGTAGTGAAGTAAAAGCTATAAGAGATGGAAGAATTAATTTAAAAGATTCATTTGTAAGAATAATAAAAGGTGAAGTTTTTATTTTAAATATGCATATTTCTCATTTAAGTACAACTCATACAACATATAGACCAGATGAAAAAAAAGATAGAAAACTTCTTTTACATGCAAAACAGATAGCTAAATTATATGCAAAAGTTACAAAAGATGGAATAACATTAATTGCAACAAAATTATATTTTAATGATAAAAACATGATAAAGGTTGAAGTAGCAACTGCTCAAGGTAAAAAACTCCATGATAAAAGAGAAGATTTAAAAGCAAAAACTATGCAAAGAGAGACACAACAAATACTAAAAGGTATAAAATAAGATAGAAAGTATCTTGTTTTATAAGTACAAATTATAATAAAAATAGTATTTTATTTGTTAATTATTCGTTAATTTTTTTGTTGATTTTAAGTTTTGCTTAGCTATGATTACCGCAATGAGTGACATTTTTGTGACTTGTATATAAAATTAGTAGGAGGAGATTGATGCAAAACGGTGCACAAATTGAGTACGATTACTCAGTTGCAAAAGCGTTTACATTTGCAACAATTTTGTTTGGTATCATAGGTATGACAATTGGTGTTGTACTTGCGTTTCAATTGGCGTTTCCACAGTTAAATAACTTAGCTGGGGAATATGGTACATTTAGTAGATTAAGACCTTTACACACTAATGGTGTTGCTTTTGGTTTTGCTCTAAGTGGTATTTTTGCTGCGTGGTATTATATTTCGCAAAGGGTATTAAAAGTTTCATTAAAAGAGTCACCTTTTTTAATGGCAATTGCTAAGTTACACTTTGCTTTATATTTTATTACTATTCTTCTTGCAGTTGTTACACTTTTTATGGGTATTTCAACATCAAAAGAATATGCAGAGTTAGAGTGGCCATTAGATATCTTAGTTGTTGTTTGGTGGGTATTATGGGGTATTTCAATTTTTGGATTAATTGGAATTAGAAGAGAAAGAACACTTTATATTTCATTATGGTATTTCATTGCTACATTTATCGCAGTTGCAATGTTATATTTATTTAATAATATGGAAGTTCCAACGGCTTTAGTTTCAGGTTATGGTTCATGGATTCACTCTGTTTCTATGTATTCAGGTACAAATGATGCACTAGTTCAATGGTGGTATGGGCACAATGCTGTTGCATTCGTTTTCACAACTCCTATTATTGCTATGATTTATTATTTCTTACCAAAAGAATCAGGACAAAATGTTTATTCTTATAAACTTTCTATTTTAGCATTCTGGGGATTATTATTTGTTTATTTATGGGCTGGTGGACACCACCTTATTTATTCAACTGTTCCAGACTGGATGCAAACTATGGGTTCTGTAATGTCAGTTGTTTTAATTTTACCATCATGGGGATCAGCTATTAATATGCTTTTAACAATGAAGGGTGAGTGGCAACAATTACAAACAAATACACTAATTAAATTTATGGTATTAGCTTCAACTTTCTATATGTTATCAACTATTGAAGGACCAATTCAAGCTATTAAATCTGTAAATGCTATTGCACACTTTACTGACTGGATTCCCGGACACGTACATGATGGTGTTTTAGGATGGGTTGTATTTATGATTATGGCTGCATTATTCCATATGGTTCCAAGAATGTATAAAAGAGAAATTTACTCTAAATCATTAATGGATACACAATTCTGGTTACAAACTACAGGTATCGTTTTATACTTTACTTCTATGTGGATTGCTGGAATTACACAAGGTATGATGTGGAGAGCTTACGATGAATATGGTTCATTAGTTTACTCATTCATTGATACAGTTACTGTATTACATCCATATTATACAATCAGAGCTGTTGGTGGGTTATTATACCTAATCGGATTCTTTATGTTCGCATATAATATTTATAAAACTATTAGATGTGGAAGAGTACTTGATAAAGAACCTGTAAATGCTACACCAGTAGCTGCATAAGAAAGGAGAAATTATGTTTCATTGGTTTGAACAAAGACCGTTTTTCTTTGCGGTACTAGTATTTTTATTTATTTCATTTGCAGGTATAGTTGAAGTTATTCCAGATTTTGCAAAACAAAGTAGACCATCTGTTGGTACAAAACCATACAGTGTATTAGAGTTAGCGGGAAGACAAGTTTATATTAAAGATTCTTGTAATGCTTGTCACTCTCAATTAATTAGACCATTTAAATCAGAAACTGATAGATATGGTATGTATTCATTATCTGGTGAGTACGCTTATGATAGACCATTTTTATGGGGATCAAAAAGAACAGGTCCAGATTTAATGAGAGTTGGAAATTATAGAACTACAGACTGGCATGAAAACCATATGTATGAGCCATCAGCTGTTGTTCCTGGAAGTATTATGCCAGCATATAAACACCAGTTTACTAACAAAGCTGATTTAGATACAGCATATGCGGAAGCATATACAGTTAAAACAGTGTTTGCTACACCATATGATCAAGATTTAAATGGTGATGGAAAAATTGATGTTGAATTAGGTGATTATGAAACAGCTATTGCAAAAGCAAAAGAAGATGCAAAAGCAATTGCTGCTGGAATGAAAAATGAAGCTATAAAAGCTGATGTTGAAAAAGGTCAAATTCCTGAAATAGTTGCATTAATTGCATATTTAAATTCTTTAAAATAGAGGTTGTTATGGATTACGAAACACTTTTGACGGTTCAAGGATATACCAAATTCTTTTTGATTTTGGCGATATTTATCATATTTTATTCTTATGCTTATTCTATTTATAAAAGGGATAAAACTGGGGAGAGAGATTTTGAAAAATATTCAAGACTTGTTCATGATGATTCAAGTGTTTCAGCTCCTCTTGAAGAAAGAAAAAATGATAAAGATATAGATAATAAGGAGAAATAAGATGAAGTCTATGGTTATAGGTGGAATAATTCTTATCATCGCTTTATTAGCAGGAACTTACTTTGCAGCAGGTGATGCTTTTAATGGTGATGATTATATTAACAGCTTAGCAATGCTGGGTGCGGTTGCTATTATTACAATTTCAGTATTTGTTGTATTAAAATATGTTAACCAAATGAAAAACGATACTGCAAGCGGTGATTTAGCTGAAGAAAAATGGGATGGGATAGGTGAATATAAAAATGCTGTTCCAACTGGTTGGGCTTTAGCATTTATTGGAACAATCATTTGGATGTTTTGGTATTTTACTGTTGGTTATCCAATTAATGGATTTTCACAAGTTGGTCAATGGAATGAAGAGACATTAGAATATAATGCTAAATTCGAGAAAAAATGGGAAAATCCTTCAGAGGAGACTCTTAAAGCTATGGGTCAATCAACTTTCTTAGTACAATGTGCACCTTGTCATGGTGTAGATGCTGAGGGAATTGGTGGAAAAGCTCATAATTTAACAAAAAGAATCTCAAAAGAGCAAGTTGTTTATACTATCAAAAATGGTGCAAATAATTTTGCAACAGCATATCCTGCTGGAATGCCTCCAATGGATACAATGGGATTAACTGAAGAGGCTGACATTAATGCAGTAGCAGATTATGTTGCTGGTGGATTTAAAGGTACAGCTCCTGCTTCATTTGCAACTTGTGCTGGTTGTCATGGTGATGATGGTAAAGGTATGGAAGCAGTTGCGCCAAATATTAGAGCTTATGATGATGCATTAGTTATGGCTGTTTTAAAAGATGGTAAAAAAGGTGCTATTGGTTCAATGCCAAGCTTTAGTGGAAGATTAAATGAAACTCAAGAAAAAGCATTAGCATCTTACTTAAGAAGTATAGGAGAGTAATATGGCTGGAAATACGCAAATGAATGAAAATGAAAGAGGAATCTTTAAATTAAATGGTATTACAGGTATGTTAGTTGCAGTTGTGTTATTGTTATCAATTTTAGGATTTTTAGTATTCAATGCATTAATTGTACAACAAAATGAAGCTAGTAATTTTTATAAAATCAATCAAGATTTAAATGCAATAAAAATGAACAGTTCAGAAAATTATAAACAGTATCAACTTGTTGGTACTGGTAAATAAGGAGTAAGATATGGAAAAAATTATTGGTATTTTACTTTTAGTAAGTGCTGTAATGACAGCTTATTATGGTTTCTTTGATGCAACAAAAGTGTTTGTTGGATAAATGAAGAAATTAAATTCTTTAAGAATAGGAGTGATTTTTTCACTTCTATTTCTTTTCTGCCAAAACCTAAGTGCTCAAGACTTCATATTAAATGATGATAAGTTGATTGATAATCGAGCAAAAGAAAAAATAAATCAAATTGGTGCTGAAACTAAATCTAAATTAGGTGTTAATATATATGTTTATACAAAATCTACTTTAGGATTAGATGAAAATATTACAACAAAAGATAAAATTGAATTTATCAGAAATAATGAAAATCAAATAATATCATCACTTGAAAAACCTTATGTGCTTCTTAGTATATCAGTTGAAGAGACTCATGTGAATTTATTATTTAGTGATGAATTTAAAGATATTTTAAATAAAAATGATATTTTAGATGGTTATGTAGTTCCTTTGTTAGCTTCTAATGATAAAAATACACTTTTTGCTAAAGTAAGTGCGGCGACTTTAAACGGTTATGCAGCAATTGCTGATACGATAGCAGAATCTAAAAAAATAAAATTAGAGAGTAGTATTGGAAATCAAGGAAAAATATCTAGTACTATTTGGCGAGTTTTAATGTATTCAATAGTTGTTCTTGGATTATTAGCCTATACTTACGCCATATTAAAAAAAAGAAAGTAGTATTATGAAAAGAAATTATTGGCCTTTGTTTTTTATAGGAATTTTTAGTTTTGTATTTTCTATGATTGTATGGACTGTTAAAAGTGCTGTTAGTGTTCCAGTAATTGAAGATAAAAGTTTTATGAAAAAATATCAAGATGTTGATGATAACTATAATAATATGATGACTTCTAATGAGAGATTTTTATCTAAATATAATTTCGAATTAAGTGTAAATGAAAAAACTTTTGGACTTACAACTGATGATATTAAACTTGCTCAAAGAGTAATTGAAAAATATTCTCAACATAAAGATATTTTAAAAGTAGGGCAAAATAGTTTAAAAATTGTTGTTACTGATAAAATTACAAATGAAAAAAAAGATGTAAATATTGAATTAGTAGTTTCAAAAACTATTTCTGCTGATAGTGATATGATATTAAATAATGAAAATTTTACAGCAAATGATAAAATCTATAATTCAACATTTGAATTAAAAGAAGAGAATAATTGGATAATAACAGGTAGTTTCACAGTAGATGGAATTATAGGTTATATCTATATCAAAACAAATGCTATTTAAAAAAAAACTTCTAGTTTTCCCTACTTCTAGGGCGATTAGAGATTTTATAACTTCTCAAAAGGGTGAAAATACCCTTTTGCCTTTTATTTTTACAATCGATGAATTTTTTAAGAAATCTATTTTTTTTGACAATATGAAATATTGTGAAGAAGAACAAAGAGTTCTTTTTTTAAATGAAGCTATCAAAGATGTAAATATTAAACAACTTGGAATATCAGATAATTTTACAAAGTTTTTAAAACAAAGTGACTATATATATAGATTTTTTTTAGAACTTGCAAGTGAAAAAATAGAAATATCTGATATTCAAAATATAGATACTTATGATTTTTATTTTGAGCATTTACAAATCTTACAAACAATTCAAAAAAACTATATTGAAATATTAGAAATAAACTCTTATGTGGATAGAATTAATCTAAATAAACATTACAAAATAAATGAAAATTTTTTAAAAAAATTTGAAAATATAGAATTATATTTTGAAGGTTATTTTACAAAAATTGAATTTGATATGGTAGAAAAAATATCAAAAGTGATAAATTTAACTATTAGTTTTTATTCAAATATTTATAATCAAAAATCCCTTGAAGTTTTTGAAAATCTAAATTTAGATATAAAAATAAATCATAAATATAAAATTGATTTATCAAATAAAATCATCTTAGAAGAAGAAAAAATATTAAGTAATTTAGCTTTTGTAGAGTTAAAAGGTTTTTCTTCAAGACTTAATCAAATTGCATATATAAAAAGTATTATTACAAAATCAGTACAAAATGGTGTAAATCCTTCGAATATTGCTTTGGTTTTACCAGATGAAAGTTTTGCAGTTAGTTTACAGCTTTTTGATGATGAAAAATATTTTAACTACGCAATGGGAAAAACTATAAAAAATACAAATTTATATCAAGTTGCATATTCAATCTATTCATATTTGAATGAAGATGAAATCAAACATCTTGAGTTTTTAAACTTTTTTAAAATTGATAAATTATTCATTGATAAAAATATGAAATTCTTATGGAATAAGAAAGCTACAAAAGAGAGTTTTTTAATCATTACAGATTTTATAAAATCTTTTGAAACAAATATTGAACTACTTGAAAAATATGAAGAGTTACTTTACAAAATTAATATAATTTTATTTTCATCAAATCACAATATTCTGTTAAAAGATGTATATAAAATTTTTTTACAAAGATTAGTAAAAATCACTTTAGATGATGTAAATTCAGGAAAAGTTACAGTTCTCGGACTTCTTGAAACAAGAGCTGTAAATTTTGAAACGGTAATTATTTGTGATTTTAATGAATCTTTTATTCCAAAAATTTCTGTAAAAGATAAGTTTTTATCAACAAAATTAAAGCAGCTTTCAAATCTTCCAACACAGTTTGATAGAGAATCTTTACAAAAGTATTATTACAAAAGATTGATTGGCTCATCAAAAAATGTATTTATATCTTATGTTAATTCAGATACAAATCAAATCTCAAGATTTGCAAATGAACTGTTTAACACACATATAAAAACAGATATAAATGACAATAGTTATAAACACATACTTTACGATAATCATAAGATAAATCATTTTGATGAGGAAATTATCGCAAAAATAGATTTAACGGCTATTACATGGTCTGCTACTTCATTTAGAACATATTTACAATGCAAAAGAAAGTTTTATTTACAAAATATTTTAAAAATAAAAGAACATACGATTTCACTAAAACCAAAAGCTTATGAACTAGGAGATATAATTCACTCTATTTTGGAAGATTATTACAAAGATTTTACTAAAGATGACTTTTCAAAAATCGAAGAGTTATTTAATAAATACAAAAGTTCAAATCCATTTTTAATTTTGGATTTAGAGATTTGGAAAAAGAAACTTTACGATTTTTATTTGTATGATAAAGAGAGATTAAAAAATAGAAAAATAATTGCCTTAGAAAAAAACTTTGAGTGTGAATTTGAGGGAATAAAAATTAGAGGTGTAATTGACAGAATTGATAAATATGAAGATATTTATGAAGTGATTGATTATAAAACTTCTTCAAGTTTAAATGTAGATACTCTAAAAAACTATGAAAAAACAAATGATTTTCAATTGGAATTTTATTATTTAGCCATGTATGAACTTTATAAAACTGATAAAATTGAAGCTTATTATTATGATTTAAATAACACTGTACTTTTAAGTGAAACTGCACTTGATAAAAAACTTGAGTTATTATGTGAAAAATTCAAAGAGTTAAAAGAGATTTCAAACTCTGAAATCTCTTTTTCAAAATGTGAAGATAAATCAAATTGTGCATATTGTGCATACTCGATTATTTGCGATAGAGATTGATTATATTATATTTTCTAAATATAGTTTTTCAAAATCTTCGGCTTTTAGTGGTTTTGAGCAATAATATCCTTGATATTGGTCACATTTAATTTTCTTTAGATATTCAACTTGTTCAACTTTCTCAATACCTTCTGCTATAACTTTTATATTTAACATTTGTCCCATTTTTACGATTGTATCAATAAAAATAGCTCCATCTTTAGTATGATAATCATCTAAAAAACTTTTATCAATTTTTAAATAAGTGATTGGAAATTTTTTAAGATAAGATAATGATGAATAACCTGTCCCAAAATCATCTAATGAAAGAGTAATACCAAAATTATGTAGTTTATTTAGATTATTATTTGTTTCAAAAGATTCTTGAATAAAAATATATTCTGTAATTTCAATATCTATTTTTGCTGGATTTATGGCTTTTTTTGTTAGTTTAGAGATAAATCTTTTTGCAAAATTAGGTTTACTAAGTTGTTTTGCAGAAATATTTATCGAAATAGAAATATCAATATCTTTTTCTCTCCACTTAACATATTGTTCAAGAGCTGCATCTATTATCCATTCTCCTAATTCTTCAATAAAGCCATTTTCTTCTGCAAGGGGAATAAAATTATTAGGTGCAATTAAACCTTTTTTATGGCTAATCCATCTAATCAAAGCTTCAACACCAATGATTTGTGAATTATTTAAATCAACTTTTGGTTGATAAAAAAGTTCATATTCATTATTTTTTAGAGCTAATCTCATATCTTTATCTAAATTTATTGAGTTTTGAACAGTTTCATTAAGTTCTTCTGTATAAAAATGATATTGATTTCGCCCTAATTTTTTGGCTTGATACATAGCTATATCTGCATTTTTCATTAAAGATACACTATCTTTTCCATTTTTTGGATAAAAAGCAATACCTATACTACAACTTATATTAATAGGATTAGTTTTAATAACCCAATTTTTAGATAATTGTTTTTGTACTCTGTTTATTACATTAGAAAGTTCCAGATATGAATCATACTCTTGAATTAATATTACAAATTCATCTCCACCAATTCTTGCAATAAAATCACTAGGACGTAATATTCTTTTTAATAATTTCGAAATATTTTGTAAAAGTTCATCTCCAATATTATGACCCAAAGAATCATTTATACTTTTAAAATGGTCAATATCTAAATATAAAAAAGCAAACTCTTTTTTATTTCTTTTTGAAGTTAATATTAATCTCTCAAGATATTCATTAAGTGAATTTCTATTTGATAAACCACTTAATGAATCGGTTCTTGCCATCAAATATAACTCTTTTTTTTCAGATTCTAACCTAGAAAAGGTATCAACCATTGAGTATCGAATAGATTCAAGTTCTCTTACTTTAAAAGCTTTTGGAACATCATTATTATAATAGGCATATTGTCTTAATTGTTCTAATGGATTTGATACATATTTTCTTAGTAAAATCAGTAATAGTGAAAAAGCAATAATTGGTAATAAGCCAAAATAAATTAGAAAATTAATTTTATTATCTATAAAATGTAGAGTTAATTCCTCTTGTTCCAAAATATAAACTAATCTTAGTTTTCTAATCTCTTTATTTTCAAAGAATCTTATATCGGTTTCAATATATTTGTTATTCATCAATTCTTTATAATCACTATTTTTTTTTATTGTAGGCATATTATCGATTTTTTCATAAGCAGGATCGGTAACAACAAGAAGTTTATCATCATCCAAAATAGCAATTGCAGATATAAAATCATTATTTGCAGAAATCCTATCTAAAAGAGCTCTGTATAATAAGACATCATTTTTTGATTTTAAATTTTTTGATAAAGTATAACTAGTTTCAGTAATATTACTGTTAATAGTTTTTAAAATTACTTTTGCTAAATTCTCTTCTTGTTTGAAAAAATAATAAGCAAATATCGAATAAAATATTAATACCAAAATAGAGATAAAAAATAAGATTAATCTTCGTATGTTAAAAATCATTTTATTATATCTCTTGTTTTAAAATTTGAATTTCTAAGTTTAGTTATTATCTCTTCAGGAACATTTGAATTAATCCATACAACATCATTTAAAGATGCTAAAAACTCTTCATAACTTGTATTTGGTAAATACAATTTTATTGTTTCATAAAACTCTTTTGGGTCATTTGCCAAATTTAATACAGCTTTATTAACTAAATTTTTTAATGCTAAGAACTCCTTTTTATGTTCATTAAAAAAATCTTCATTTGTAAACATAGCATCAATTACAAGTAAGTTTGAATTATTTTTTGTAGATGATAATTCAGTAAAACCATTTTTTTCTAAATCATAATTATAAGGAGTGTAAGTAACTATTATTGTTGGATTTTTAAGATCTTTGCTATTTAGTTTTGATATATAAGCTTGATCTTCATTTATGTAGTTGATTTTTTTGTTTTTAAGATTATAAATTTTTAGGAAATCTTCCAATAAAATAGAATTTATAGAATCAATTTCTAAATAAGCATCTATTTGTTTATCGGTTTTTAGAAGTTCTTCAATTGAGATATTTGATAAAATAACATCTCCTCCATTTGATTTGTCAAATAACATAATTGGAGTTAGATTTTTATTTTCATTAGATAATAAATTGTATTCATATTGCGTACCAACATAAGCATCAGAATTACCTGCTTTATAGAGATACATATTTTCACTCAAAGAGACAACATTTAAAAGTTTAATATTTAAAGGTTCTAGCCATTTTTTTTCTTTTGCATAAAATAAGGGAGTATATCCAATCCAAGTGGTAATAGATATTTTTATTTTTTTATTTTCTTGAATGCCACAAGAGTTAAAAAATAGTATAAGACAAGTTAAAAGAATAAAGTGTTTAATCATAAAAATCCTTTTATTTAACTAGTACATTATACAAATTACTATATTAAAATAGGAATTGAAAAACGCTAAAAAATAGCATTTTTCTTTTTTTATAATTATTTAGCGGTTGCTATTAAAACATCTTCTATGATTTTTGTAATATCCCCATCTAAAATAGCATCAACATTTGAATAACCAATATTACTTCTTGAATCTTTTACTTGTTGATAAGGTTGTAAAACATATGAACGGATTTGATGTCCCCATCCGTTATCACTTTTTTCAACACCATCTTTTGTAGCTTGTTGTTTTTCAAGTTCTAGTTCATAAAGTCTTGATTTTAACATCTTCATTGCACTTGCTTTGTTTTTGTGTTGAGATCTATCATTTTGACATTGAACTACAATATTTGTTGCAATGTGGGTAATTCTAATAGCTGATTCAGTTTTATTAACATGTTGCCCACCAGCTCCACTTGCTCTGTATGTATCAATTCTAATATCTTTATCTTCAATTACAATATCAATATTATCATCAACTTCAGGAGATACCATTACAGATGAAAAT
>Ga0074195_1000575_pt1 | contig 67857 bp, 32 predicted proteins | sample EPASupsiteHSE623_FD_64525 | JGI IMG/M metagenome (GOLD analysis project Ga0074195, IMG submission 64525) | Bioremediated contaminated groundwater from EPA Superfund site, New Mexico - Sample HSE6-23 | ecosystem: Environmental > Aquatic > Deep subsurface > Groundwater > Contaminated ...
GTCCACAGCTGCTGAAAAAAGGATCAGCATCAACATCCAAACAGTGCAGGTTCTCATAGGTTTTCCCCCTGTCTAAGACAAATACCCATCTCTTTTTTTACTAAATTAATATAAATTCTACCCTTTGCAAAAAAATCGAATCCCAACATCCCATCAATGGGATAACCATATTTTTGTGCCATGGCGTCCAGGTTGCATATGATGGTTTCCATGGGATGCAAGGGCCTGTTACCCATGAAAAATTCATTGATGGTTCCATACAAAACCTCTGCCTGGGCTTCCCCCACACCCTGCAAACTTGAACGTCGCGTAATGTTAACTTTACTCAAAGCATTTTTCGGCGCATTAATACTTAGGACATTGGATTCGGCGCCGCTATCCAGGCAGAAATCCAGGAGTTTGCCGCCCATGGTTGCCTTCACAAACACGACATTACGATATGAATCGATTTTCTGGACAATATCATACTTCACAGATGTTGAAGGATTGACAAGGCGGTTCCCGTTCCTGTCCAGTTTAAACAGTTGCAGTTCATTGCTTCGAACATCGATCACAATTTCAAGGTTCTTTAACAGGTTCATGCCAAAGAGGCCGAGTATTTTCACGCCACGCCTGTTTTCAAGATGTCCAAGCGGTGTGACATCAGCGGAAATATTTGTATAGACAAGGTCACTTACAACAAGCTTTTTTACTCTGGCACGGGAAACGGCCTCCGTGGCTCCGGTAACACCACCACCTTCTTCGTCATCAAAGGTCAGGAAATTGCGAAAATAGGTCTTATTGAGCACAAGTCCCGAGGCGCCTGTATCCAGGATAAAGTTTCCGGTTATGTTATCGATGGTACCTTCAATCATGAGCAGTCGACCCGCACGCTTGAGAGGGATCGTGACTCCAACAAAATTACCGTTCTGATCACTGATGTTGCTCCCGGAAATCGTCAAATTTCCCAGCAATATGGGGAGGGCGTTGCCGGGAGAAGAGCTGGCCGTATTCGCGGCAAAAAAAACCAACAGGATTAATGCCAGCTTCAGGTAAATTGTAAAAAACAAAGCCGGCCTGGGAGACATGTACAGCGCATTTTCAAATCAGACGCAAATTACAAAAAAAGTTGCAATGCATCGACACTACATCGGGAAGCGGGGAGGAAAAAATTTGTCCCGCGTCCCGTGTCCCGCATCCCGTTTTTTAGGGTGAAAAAAAATCTGTCCCGCGTCCCGTGTCCCGCGTCCCGATTTTTTTAAGTAACTTTGCCCGTTTTTTGACTGCGGGGGCATTATGAAGGATTTGCATGGTGGTGTTACAAACTGTTTGTTGGTTCAAACAAAATTTTCAGCATACAGTTTCTGGAATTACCAGGAGGTATGTGAAATGGTCGGAAAAAAATACCCCGCAGCGCCACTCGGATTGCTCACTGTGGCTGCCTTGCTGCCGCAACACTGGCAATTCAGGCTGATCGATGAAAATGTTGAGCCACTGCTTGATGAGCACCTTCAAAATGCCGACCTGGTGTGTATTGGAGGCATGTTGCCGCAGCAGAATAGCATGCTTGATCTCATCACCCGGGCTCATAAACTAAATTGTGTCGTGGTAGTTGGCGGCCCTGATCCAACCTCGCAGCCCGAACTTTATAAAGAAGCTGATTTTCTGGTACTTGGCGAAGGCGAGATCACCATTCCCATGTTCCTGAACGACCTTCAGCAGGGCGCCCGGTCGGGCACGTACGTTTCGGCCGAAAGGGCCAATATGCTTGAGGCAGTAGTTCCGCGGTACGATCTCATCCGGTTTGATGATTACATCATGATCGGACTTCAATTCATCCGGGGGTGTCCCTTCAACTGTGAATTTTGTGATGTCATTGAGCTGTACGGCCGAATCCCGCGTTTCAAAACCAACGAGCAGCTGATCAAGGAATTGCAGGCACTTTATGATCTGGGTTACCGGGGACATATCGACATGGTCGATGATAATTTCATCGGGAATAAGAAAAAGGTCAAAGATCTGTTGCGCGAAATCATTGCCTGGACCAAAGAGCGGAAGTACCCGTTTTACTTTACTACAGAAGCCTCTGTTAACCTGGCCGATGATGATGAGTTACTGCAGCTCATGAAAGACGCCGATTTCCGGTACGTTTTCCTGGGTATCGAAACTCCGGACAATGACACCCTGGCACTTAACAAAAAAAATCAGAACGTCGATAAATCTATCGAAGATGCGGTTAAGAAGATTCTCTCCTATGGCATGGTTAGTAATGGCGGCTACATTCTTGGATTTGACAGCGATCGGCCGCAAATCGCCGATCAGATGATCAATTCCATCCAGGATTCGGGCATCTGCATGGCCATGATCGGATTGCTGTATGCATTGCCAAATACACAGCTTACGAGGCGCCTCGAAACGGAAGGGCGGTTATTTCATTATGCATCCAAATCAGTAACCGACGGTGATATTGACCAGATGACCAGCGGATTGAATTTCCTTACTGTGACTTCCCGCGTTGGGATCCTGAAAAATTATGTGCGGATCATCGAAGCAATCTTTAAGCCATCGAATTACTACCAGCGGGTGATCTACACCTCGCTGCTGGCAAAAACAGATTACAAGCACAAACCCGATTTAAAGACCTGGATGATATACATGCGTTCGTTTCTGCGGGTTTGTAAAAAGGCTGGATTTTCAAAGGCAACCGGAATTTTTTACTGGAAGATGTTCTTCACCGTGATTTTCCGCAATCCAAAAGGTATCGAGCCTGCGGTTAACCTGGCTGCCATGTTCATTCACTTTCAGAAACAAAAGGACTATATCGTTTCGGTTACCAACCAGATGATTAGTAACATCGAAAAAACCGGGGAAGAGGCTTTCAACAAAAAGATGCTGGGAAAAAAGTAAAAGATACCCTGTCAGGGTCAGACACCCTGTCAGGGTTTGGGACCCTGACAGGGTGTCTTCGTTTTTGCTACTCGTTAATGACGATAAGCTTCCTGATGACGTTGTTTTTTCCGAACTGCATTACCAGGTGATAGATGCCGTTAGGCGGATTCCCAAGGTCGAGGCTCCTGGTAACTTCGCCGCTTAATTTCAAATCAGACAGCAGCAATGTTTCCTGGCCTATACTGTTGATAAGCCTGACAGAGAGGATCTCTTCCTGTCCGGCGGTATTTATCTTCAACATAACAATATCGTCAGCCGGATTGGGATAAACATTAACGGTCATAGCCACTTCATCATCCATCCCAACCGGGAACATATAGATTACATTGGAGGTATCGGATATGCATCCATTTGGATTTGCAATTACGAAGTACCTGCCGATATTGGTTGCAATGTAGGTTTGACCTGTTGCGCCCGGAATCGGGATGAATTCACGGTACCATTGATTGCCGGATGGGGCGCTCGAAACCAGGGTGTCAGGTTCGATCACAGCAACGTGAGGTGTTTCGGGGTATGGAAAAACGCCAACAGGTAACAACGGCGCAAATGGGCCGTTGCCGCATGAGTTGGTGCCAAATACGGAAACATTTCCTGACTGTGTTGCATCCCCGAAATCAACGGTGATGATATTCGTGTTGGACCCGCTGATAATGTTGGCAAAAACCGGAACGTTCCATACATAACCCGTTGCATTTGAAATTGGTGCAATGGAATAAACAACACCATTCTGTGGTTTGCAGATAAGGGTATCACCTGCGATGGGTCCGTGGGCATCAGGAAGTGATTTTACCGTGACATTCATGATGGTTGGCACCGCAATACATCCGGCCGCACTGGTATAACCCACACTTACCGGGTGGATACCGGCAACGGACCAATTGATCTGTATGGATGATGTCCCCTGGCCGCTTACGATGATTCCTCCGGATGATACGGTCCAAAGATAATTTTGCATTCCCGGTTCGGTACTATAGGTATAATTCCCGGAATTCACGCAAAGCTGATTGTTCCCGGTGATGGTGGGAACAGGCGGTGCGTTGACCGTTACAGGCAGATTCGTAGGATTGACCGGTGAACAACCATAGGCATTGGCATAACTTACAGAAACACTCTGAATACCAGGCGTATTCCAAGTAACCGTTATGATGCTGGATCCCGCGCCGGCTGTAATTGTGCCACCGGGAGTAACAGTCCAGGTATAGTTGGTCATCCCTTGTTCAGTAGCGTAAGTAACCCCCGTCGCTCCTGCACACACTGTGTTAACCCCGGTGATGATCGGAACCGGAAGGCCATACACAGTGACGGTTTTTGTTGATGGAAGGGCAGCAGTACATCCGTTGGCATTGGTATAGTTGACCGTAACCGATTTACTTCCGGGTGTAGTCCACTGAACCACAATACTGCTGCTGCTGCTCCCCGATTGGATAGTCCCTCCGGCTGATACGGTCCACTGGTACCCGGTCATGCCGGTTTCTGTTGCATGGGTCGTGTTTCCGTTGATGCACACAGTTCCGCTTCCGCTGATGGTTGGAACCGGCAACGGATGTACCGTAACGCTCTTGGCGGTCGGCGTTGCAGCACTGCACCCATTCAAACTGGTGTAATTCACTGTCAGTGTTTGTGTCCCAGCAACAGTCCAGTTCACCGTTACCATATTGGTTCCGCTTCCCGCCGTAATTATACCACCCGAAGAAATGGTCCAGCTATAATTTGCATTGCCGGCCTCGGTCATATAAACAACACCCGGTGTACCCTCACAAACATTATTCACCCCGGTAATGGTTGGGGCGGGGGAGGTTTTAACCACGACATTCTGGATGGCGGGGGTAGCACCCATGCATCCAATGGCGTTCTCGTAATTAACCGAAACCCAATGATTTCCGGCGGTAAGCCAGGCAACGATGACGGTGCTGGCAGTAGTTGACGGATTTGTCAGGATGATACCCCCTGGCGATATGCTCCAGGTGTAACTAATCATTCCCGGCTCTGTATTGTAGGTATTCGTAACTGATCCGGCGCAAGTCAGGGCTGTCCCGTTTATGGTAGGAACCGGCAGGGAATTAACGGTGACACCAAACAAGGTCGGGGTTGCAGCTGTACATCCTTTTGCACTGGTATAGTTCACAGAAACAACCTGTGGCCCGATCACATTCCATGTCACGGTGATCGTATTGGTCCCCGCCCCCGAGGTGATAACACCTCCAGCTGAAACAGACCAGATGTAGTTTGACATCCCGGGCTCGGTAACATAAATATTCCCCGGAGTGCCAATACAGGCTGTGCCCAATCCGGTAATGACTGGCACAGGAAGCTGATATACCGTTATTGTTTTTGAAGATAATTGTGCGGCAAAACAACCATTAAGATCCATGTAATTGACTGTTAGTGTCTTGGGCCCAACAGCAGTCCACGATACAACAATACTGTATGTTCCGGCACCGGCAATGATGATACCTCCGCTGCTGACTGCCCATTGATAGGAGGTCATTCCGGGTTGCGTGGTAAAAGTGGATGTACCATTGATACACGCCGTGGAATCACCCGTTATGGAAGGAACCGGCAACGGGGTTACCATAATTGATGCCATAGCAGGTACAAGTGGGTTACATCCATTTGATCCTAGGTATGTTACGGTTAGGAATTGGGGGCCTGTTGCAATCCAGTCAACGGTAACAATATTGCTTCCGGCGCCGGATACAATGGTTCCACCCGGTGAAATGGCCCATTGATAACTACCCATGCCAGGATCAGTGGTATAAACCGCCGTGCTTCCGTTACAAACGGAAACCGGGCCATTAATCACAGGTACGGGGGCCGGCAGGACATCCACTGTCTTCGAAACCGGAGTATTGGAATTGCATCCGCCGGCATCTGTATAATTCACCGAAACCGTTTGTGGTCCTGAAGCAGTCCATGTCACGGTTATACTCTCTGTACCCATTCCACCTGTGATGGTTCCTCCCGGCGAAATTGACCAGTTGTACCCGGTCATTCCGGGGGCTGTCGAATAAATGACACCCGCTGTGCCCTGGCAAACTGAAGCAACTCCATTAATCCAGGGAACGGGACTTGTATTCACCAAAATATTCTTTACTGCTGCATTCGCTGCTGTGCAACCATATTGATTTGTATAATTAACCGTTATTGTTTTCGTGCCGGAAGTATACCAGATCACAGTGATTGAATCAGTTCCGTTTCCGGAGATTATAACACCCGACGTGGATACTGACCATGTATAACCTGTCATTCCTGGTTGGGTCGAATAAATCACAGGATGTTCGGTACAAACCGGATCCGGACCGGTGATGGATGGAACCACCAGGTCACGCACCGTAACATTAAAAACAGCAGGTAACGCCACGCATCCATTCAGGTTTGTATAGCTAACCGAAACCGTTTGCGGACCCAAAACGGTCCAGTTGATGATGACAGTTTGTAAATTGGCTCCTGATACGATTGTGCCTCCCGGTGAAACTGACCATGTGTAACCTGACATCCCTGGCTCTGTTGAGAAAGAGGAATTAAACGATAGACAGCCGTTTTCACCCCCGGTTATCGTGGGGATCGGCAAAACGTTGATATTTATTGTTTTAACTGAGGCAACTGCAGCATTGCACCCCTTCGTATCCGTGTAATTAACGGTTATACTCTGAGTTCCGGCCGTTGTCCAGGTAACTGTAACAGTTGCTGTGCCCTGGCCTGAAGAAATTGTACCACCGGTGGAAATATTCCAGGTGTATCCTGTCATTCCCGGTTCGGTGAAATAAATATTGCCGGTCGTGTTTACACACCCTTCAGCTGGTCCGCTGATAGCGGGAACAGGCAATGGATTTACTGTCACGGTATACACTGAAGGTGCTGCAGCAAGACATCCGGCCGAATTGGCATAATTCACCATCACAGTTTTAATCCCGGCAGAAGTCCAGGTCACGGTTACATTATCGCTTGTTGTTGTACCCCCTGCTGTGATCGATCCTCCAGGTGATACCGTCCATGTGTAATTGCTCATCCCGCCTTCGGTCGCGTAGACATTGCCGGCTGAATTCAAGCAGGCCGAAGCTGGTCCGTTCAATGAAGGAACCGGCTGGGCATTAACGGTACATGCAAAGGATCCTGGGTTAATGGCTTCGCATCCGGCTGCATTGATGTAATTAACCGATACTATATGCTGTCCCGGTGTATTCCAGGCAACCGTTATGGTGTTTGCATGATCCGAAGGACTGGTGAGAATGGTGCCTCCTGCAGAAACACTCCAGGTATAGCTGATCATGCCAGGCTGGGTAGTATAGGTATTATTAACAGAACCGGCACATGCAACATTTGTTCCCGTGATGGTAGGCACCGGACGGGAATTTACGGTGACATCGAACTGAGATGGTGTAACGGCAGTACAACCATGGGTATCAATATAACTTACATTAACAGTCTGAATACCTGTTGTTGTCCAGGTTACCGTTATACTGCTTGTCCCGTTGCCTGCCGTTATAATTCCGCCTGAAGTTATGGCCCAGGAATAATTTGTCATCCCGGGCGAAGTGGTATATTCAACACCGGTTGTGTTGGCGCATGAAGATACCGGGCCTGAAATCACAGGAACAGGAGGAGCATACACTGTTATGGTTTTCTGAGCGGTAGCAGCGCAATTACTTGTATTGGTGTAATTAACCGAGACAATCCTGCTTCCGGCCTGGGTCCATTTTACCGCAATGCTGCTTGTTCCCTGTCCTGAAGTAATGATGCCACCGGCACCAACAGTCCAGATATAAAGTGCCTGGCCAACCTCCGTGGTGAAGATGATGGTGCCGTTTAAACAGGTAGTATCAGCACCTGTTATGGTCGGGGCAGGCGTTGGATTTACCTGTACGCTTTTAACTGTCGGAATCAGGGTAGGACAACCTGAGGGATTGATATAATCGACTGAAATTGCGTGCAATCCGACGGCGTTCCATAAAACGTTAATGACATTGGTGCTGCTGCCTGAGGTGATCGTGCCCCCCGAAGAAATGGTCCACTGATAGTTGGTCATACCGGGGGCAGTGGAATAAACTGCAGTGTTTCCATTACAAATGATCGCAGGACCGGTGATTACCGGGGTGGGATCAGGCAATACCGTAATAATTTTTGACGAAGCTGTTGATGCATTGCATCCAGAGGAGTTTAAATAATTCACTGTCACCGACTGGGTTCCGGGTGTCACCCAAGTCACTGTGATGGCATTGGTTCCGCTTCCCGCGGTAATTATGCCCCCTGATGAAACAGTCCAGGTATAGCCTGTCATGCCGGATTCTGTGAAATATACAATCCCGCTGCTGCCCGGGCATATCGAACTTGTCCCTGTTATTGTCGGAACCGGTGAAGCGTTAACTACAATGTTCTTGACTGTAGGAGTTGCCTGGGTACAGCCTATCGGATCAGTATAGATCACGCTGACGGAGTGGTTACCAGGAGTATTCCAGATCACATTCAGCGAACTTGTATTGGATGCCCCGATAATGGTCCCTCCTGCTGAAACAGTCCAGATATACGTTAGCATACCGCTTTCCGTGGAGTATGTGTTTGCATGTCCGGAGCAGGCCGGATCAGGCCCGGTAAGGGTGGCGATAACATTGGTTTTTACGGTAACTGACATGGATGTCGGAACCAACGTAATGCAGCCACTCGCATTGGTGTAGGCTACAGTTATCATTTTCGGACCCGGTGTTGTCCAGTTGACCGTTACTTCCTCGGTATTATCCCCTGAGATAATGTTACCTCCCGGTGAAACAGTCCACAGGTAGCCCGTCATTCCAGGATCTGTTGTATAAATTTCGATGCTTCCGTTGCAAACAACAGCAGGACCTGCAAGGCTTGGTAGCGGAGCAGGTAGAACGGTAACCGTTTTTACGGTAGGTGCAGCGCTGGAACAGCCCGATAAATCGGTATAGGTAACCGTGACAGACTGGACTCCCGCAACAGCCCAGATCACGGTGATTTCGCTGGTTCCCTGGCCTGCCGTAATACTGCCGCCACCAGAGATGGTCCAGTTGTAGCCAGTCATTCCCTGCTCTGTGGTATAAGTTATCCCTGGCAGCCCGGGGCAGGTTGTGGTTGGTCCGGTAATAAACGGCACCGGCAATGGATTAACCATAACATTAAAAACGGTCGCAGCGATAGCCAAACATCCATGGGCATTGGCATAGTTTACCTGAACGGTTTTCGCGCCTGAAGTGGTCCATGTGATGGTTATATTACTGCTTCCCGAAGTTCCTCCGGCGGTAATAATCCCTCCCGGAGATACAATCCAGGTATAATTGCTCATCCCTGGTTCCGTTACATATTCATTTCCTGCAGCATTCATACATACCATATCCGGACCGATCAATGAAGGTTCTGGCTTGGAATTTACCAAAACCGGAAAGGTTGCCGGTGTAAGCGCTTCGCAACCTGCTATGCTGGTATAATTTACCCCTACCGACTGCGCCCCTGGTGTATTCCACGCAACCATGATGGTACTTGCTGATGTTGAAGGGCTTGTGATAATGGTGCCTCCTGGTGAAACAGTCCAGTTGTAACTGCCCATTCCTGCCAGTGTAGTGTAAGCATTGTTCGTTGTCCCGTCGCAGGCAACGGCCGGACCTGTGATCACAGGATTCACCGGCCTTGAATTGACTGACAGACTATATTGTGTGGGATTGGCCGAGGTACATCCATGGTTATCGGTGTAACTCACGTAGACAGATTGCAATCCGGCAATACTCCAGGTAACGGTGACACTGCTGGTCCCGCTTCCAGCCGTAATTATTCCTCCCGAAGTAACATTCCAGATGTAGTTGGTCATCCCGGGATTGGTGACAAAATCAGATCCGGTTCCTCCGGTACATGCGAATGTGGGTCCGGTTATAACAGGTACCGGTGGTGCATAAACTGTGACGGCCATTTCTGCTGAGCCGGCACAGTTACTTGTATTGATGTAACCTATGTTCACTGATCGGCTTCCTGCCTGGGTCCATTTTACCGAAATATTGTTCGTGCCCTGGCCTGAGGTGATTATTCCTCCGGCGCCAACTGACCAGGAGTAAAGCGCCATTCCTGGCTCGGTAGTGTAAGTTGTTGTTCCATTAAGGCAAACGGTATCAACGCCAGTAATGGTAACAATTGGGGCTGCATTCACGGTCACATTTTTGACAGCCGGGGTTATAGTCGGACAGCCGGATGAATTGATGTAACTTACACTGACATTTCCTGCTCCGGGGCTATTCCAGATCACGGAAATATTGTTGGTTCCTGCTCCGGCAATAATGCTTCCTCCTGCTGATATTCCCCACTGATAATTGGTCATCCCCGGTTCCGTGTTATAATAAACCGTGTTGTTGGTGCATGTAATAACCGGTCCTGAAATTACAGGCTGCGGGGTTGGTAAGACGGTGATCGCTTTGGTAGTGGGCGTGGCTGCGCTGCATCCGGATGAATTTTTATAGTTAACCGTGATCGTCTGGGCCCCTGAAGTTGACCAGGTTACCATGATCACATTGGTCCCTTGACCGGAAGTAATTGATCCTCCTGATGTGATGGTCCAGGTATAATCGCTCATCCCTGCTTCGGTAAAATAAACTATCCCGCTGCTGTTTGGACAAATGGAGGCTGTGCCGGTTATGGTCGGCAATGGGGAGGCATTGACGACAATGTTTTTAACTGTAGGAACTGAAGTAGAGCAGCCGTTGAGGTCATTGTACTTTACACTTACCGACTGGGAACCCGTTGCATTCCAGATTATAGCTATTGAACTGGTATTGGAGGCCCCTATGATGGTTCCGCCAGCCGATACTGTCCAAATGTAGTTCAACATTCCATTTTCAGTGAAATAGGTTGAAGTGTTTCCGGTGCAGGCAGGATCAGGACCAGTGATCGTGGGGATGACGGTGGATTGGACGGTCACAATTTTTGTTGCAGGGGCAATCGCGGTACATCCGTTTCCATCTGTATAATTAACCGTGATCAGTTGATTTCCTGCTGTGTTCCAGGTAACCGAAATGGCATTTGTATTTGCAGGGCCAACAATGGCGCCTCCGGTGACCGACCAGGTATAGCCAGTCTTTCCGGCCTCAGTAGTATAAATATTTCCGGAGGTATTCACACATGCGGCAGCGGAACCGGTGATGGTTGGCACGGGCAGCGGATTAACAGTAATTTTAACAGCATTGGTAAATACGGTTCCGCAATTGCCGGCGCTGGTCTGGGCCTGCCTGTACCAGATGTCGGAGGATAAAACACCAGGCTGATAGGTGGAGGAGGTGGCTCCTGTTACAGGAAGAAAGGAACTATTATCTGTTGAGTACTCCCATTGATAGGCATATGGGATGTTTCCGCCTGACGGACTTGTTGCCGTAAGCCCTGCCGGGGTGGATTGTGCACAAATCGACTGATTTGAAAATGCAGTTCCCGCAACCAGGGTCGGGTAAACGGTTATGGTATAAAATACAGACTGTCCGGTACACCCGCTTGCAACCGGGGTTATGGTAATGAGCGCTGTAACAGGAAGTGCAGACATGTTAGTGGCGGTAAAGGATGGTATCGTACTTCCTGATCCGCTTGCCGGAAGCCCGATTGCAGTATTGGTATTGGTCCAGGAAAAGGTAGTACCTGCAACTGTTCCGGTCAATGGGACGGCAGGAGCAGGAAGTCCGTTACAATAGATCTGATCACTGACCGGATTCACGGTGGGTGATGGTTTGATGGTAACATTACTGGTTACCAGGCCGGAACATCCGCTGCCATTATTCTCAATCAGGGTAACTGTGCCTGTTTGTGCCAGGTCAGATGTATTGGTCCATTCGATCGTTACAGCTGATCCTGTTGAACTTCCGATAATTGTACCGAACCAGGAACCACTCACCGGACTGACTGACCAGGAAAAAGATGATCCCGGTGCTCCTGAAGCTGTATATGAACTTCCGGAACCGGGGCAAACTAAAAGTGAGCCGGTAATGACAGGAGATGGAGCTGGCGCAATGGTAATGTTGCGCGTGGCGCTTGTTGCCGTACAGGCTCCATTCAAAACATTTGAGTAGGTAACAATGATGGAAGCAGTTCCCGCAACAGTACCACCGGTTACAGTAATGGATGAGGTTCCCTGACCGGTGAAGGAGACCACATTGGGCGAAGAACCAGTAACTACCCAGTTGAAATTGTAATAGGTATTACCTGGCGGAGGCGCCGGGGCATTGAATATGGCCGAGGAACCGCTGCATATTTCATCCTGTCCACCCGTGATGATGCCGCTTGAGGGTGGAGCCAGAACAGAAACATTTTGAACCACAGGATCTGAGTAGCATACTGTTGTTCCTTCGCCAGGCCTGGAAGCCTGAAGGTTGATATTGTAGGTTCCCGGTGTTCCCGGCCAGGTGACAATTCCTGATGTTCCAGACCAAACCGGTGGAAAGCCCCCGGTAACGACCCAGTCATAATCTTCACCTGCTACAGGAGATGCAACAGAATAGGAATAAACCGAAGAGGTGCATACATTGAAAATTCCCGAAATCGCCGGTGTGGCAACTCCAATTAAAACCGTAATCGAAGCGGATCCTGCCCCGGTTACAACATTGATCGTTCCGGTAGCAGGAATTGATCCCCAATCGACCGTGATTACCGGTGTATTCCCGGCAACAACAATCGGAATAGCTCCGGTGGAAGTAACCGTCCATGTATAGGGCGCCACTCCTCCAACAGCAGTATATGCGTTGGGACCTGCTCCGGCACAAACGCTGATTGGCCCTGTGATTGTTACCTGTGCTGATGCTATGTTTGTAAAACTCAGTAAGAAAACTATTAACGCCAGTGGCATTAATAAATTCAGGATTGCTGATTTTCCGGTAATTGTCTTCATGGTTATGAATATAATTTCAATGGTCAGGAGTAGCTAAATTAACAAATTTTCCCTGGTGAAGGGCTGAAAATGCAAGAATTATGAGCCCTAACATACAAAGAACCGTAAGATTTACATCAGATTGGCTGCAACAGAATGTTTTTTTCTAACATGCTGGTGTTAATTACTTCCAATCCCAAGCCAGACAATGATCAGGATTGACAGCAAGGCAAATCAACCGGAAAGGCAATGCCAGACCATGAAATGAATGAAATTGATTAAAAACGTTCAGGCTGATGTTAAAGCTTAATGACCCTGAATGTTTTGACAAATGTCCCCGATGTGATCCTGACCAGATAGATCCCGGATGGTTTATCGGAAAGAGAGAATTCATGTTTACGCTCATTGGTGAGTTCCTGTGATAGGAAACGGTTACCCTGCATGCTGAAAATATCAAGCCGCAAAATACCAGGTTCATTCTCACCGGTTGATTCCACATAGAATATACCTGAGGTCGGGTTAGGATAAATTTTGAATGCCGGTTCAAGTGGAACGGCTAAAGCAGGAACCTCAACCGATGTCACTGTCACCATCGAAGGTGCCATCATGCCGCAATAAACTCCATTTGTCGTAATGTAGCCGTGCATATATCCTCCGGGCTGCACCGTGGTTCCGGGCAAGTAAAGGATGTTCTGGCCTGCGATCATGGTTGCGCTTCCACCGCTGAGAACGTTGAAATAGGTATTATTGCCAGCCACGGTGATGGTTTGAATTGCGCCGTAACATTCAGTCTGGCCGGCAGTAATGGTAATATTTTCAACCGAAACAACCGGGGGAGGATTGACCTTCACAGCCATTGAAGCCGGTGATGCCGACGGACATCCAGAAGAATTGATCACGGTGACATTTACGAATTGTGTTCCGGAGGTATGCCAGAGTACAACGATGCTGCTGGTATTGGCCCCTGAAATGATAGCGCCTCCTGATGAAACACTCCATCCATAATCGATCATGCCAGAGGCAGTTGAATAGGACTCAGTATAACCGACTGAAACGACTGTCGGACCAGAAATCACAGGAACCGGAACCGGAAGTACGGTGATGGTTATTGCAGTGGGATTGATTGCACGGCATCCGGAAGGTGTTGTATAATTAACAGTAAGATAACGTGTTCCGGCGGTCTGCCAGGTAACTGTAATCGCATTGGTTCCGATTCCTGCTGTAATGATCCCGCCTGGGGTAATCGTCCATGAATAATTTGTCATCCCTGGTTCGGTAAAATAGACAATCCCGGCTGACGGACATATCGAACTGCTCCCGGTTATGGTGGGCACAGGTGTTGGATATATCATGACATTTAACACGGAGGGAATGAGGACCGGGCAGCCAAAAGCATTAATATAGCTCACACTGACTGATTGTTGACCCGTCGCATTCCATTTGACCGTGATAGAATTGGTATTGCTTCCCGAGAGGACTGTACCTCCCGCGGAGATGGTCCATGTATAAAAACTCATCCCCGGATCTGTGGAATACACAACGGTAGTCCCGATACAGCTGGAAGCCGGACCGTTCAGGAGTGGAGCCGGATTTGGCAGTATTGTAATCGTTTTACTACTGGAACTGTTTCCGCTGCAACCTTCCGGATTGGTATAATTTACGGTAATGGACTGCGTTCCTGAAACGAGCCAGGAAACGGTTATTGCGTTCGTGCCATTCCCGGCTGTGATAAGTCCCCCGGATGAAATAGTCCATGCGTAATTTGTCATCCCCTGTTCAGTGAAATAAACAATGCCGCTGCTTCCGGGGCACAGAATATCAGTACCGTTAATCGTTGGTACCGGTGACTGATTCACAAGAACTGGCTTTACAACAGGACCGGTGGAGGGACAACCATTTTGGGAGGCATAATTGACACTGACTGAATTGGTTCCAGCTGTATTCCAGCGCACTGTAATGCTGCTCGTTCCTGCTCCGGCCAATATAGTACCGCCAGCCGATATGGTCCAGACATAATTGATCTGTCCACTTTCCGTATTGTAGGCGACGGGAATCCCTGTACATGTCTGATCAGGTCCATTGATCGTTGGCTGACCCTGCGGATAAATCAAGACATTTTTCGTAGTTATATTTGAGGTGCATCCTGATGTATTGATAAAACTGACACCCACGCTTTGCGGGCCATTACCAATCCAGGCAACCAATATAACATTCGAAGTATTGGGATGGCTTGTCAGGATTGTACCCCCTGATGAAACAACCCACTGGTAACTCAGCATCCCCGGGTCAGTACTGTATATACTTGTCGATGATCCCTGACAGGCTGCTGAGGGTCCTGACAACACAGGATCAGCGGGCCTGGGATTGACCAGTATGTTATATTTTGAAGGCATAACCGGATTACATCCATGGATATCAGTATAAGTTACTTCCACAAACTGAGGTCCGATTGTGGTCCATTCAACGGTAATACTCTGCATTCCCTGGCCGGATGTAATAATTCCGCCGGATGAAACGCTCCATGCGTAGTTGGTCATCCCCGGTTCCGTTCCATAAATGTAACCTGAAGGGCCTTCGCAGGCAACTGAAGCACCTGAAACAGAGGGGACTGGAAGTGGATACACCACAACAGGCCAAGCCGAGGGTAAAGATGCAGCACATCCAGTAACCGGATTTGTATAGTTCACGGTTATGGTCCTAGTTCCGGCCTGGATCCATCTGACCAATACCGTACTGCTGCCCTGACCCGAAATGATAGCACCTCCGGTGCCGGGATCCCAGGTGTAAAGGGCCATTCCAGGTTCCGTTGAATAAGAGGCTGTTTCATAATAGCAAACCTGGTCGGGACCTGAAATTGTCGGAACCGGCAAAGGATTCACCGTCACGATTTTAACAGAGGGGGACTGGGCTGTACATCCTGAAATATTGATATAGTTTACTCCCACGGCCTGGGCTCCCGGATTATTCCACGACACAATGATCTGGTTGGTGCCGGTACCGCCGGTAATAACACCTCCTGAGGAAATGGTCCAGGCATACGCCGACATCCCTGGTTCAGTTGAATAACTCTTTGTGCCCGTATTCGGACAAACCGTAACAGGACCCGTAATGATCGGTATGGGTAACTGACTGACCATCATGATAATTGGATTGGAAGTAGCAGGATTACCTGAGAAACAAGGCGCCGGCAGACTTGTCGTCATAACACAGGTAACCACATCGTTGTTCAATGGATCATAAGTGAATGTCGGGCTGTTTGTTCCTGCATTTGCTCCATTGACTTTCCATTGATACACCGGGTGTGTTCCTGCATTGACAGGATGTGCAGTCAGCGTTACACTGGTACTTGCACAAACCGGATTGGCTGACGAACTGATGGTAAGGCTTACAGGAGGATAAGCTGAACAGGTATCTTTGATGCAGCGCGCTGAAAATCCAAGCGACTTATTGTTCAGATTCCTGCTCACGCCTGCAAGATTGAAAGCCATGTACCGTGTCCATGAGTTGGTAACTGTGTTCTGCGACGAGGACTGGTAATAACCATAAGAAGCAAGGCTGCCAAATGTGCCGTTTGCAAACCGTAAACCACCGCCGACAGCAGTAAATCCACTGGTGTTGACTGCCCCGGTATTGGGAGTGAGCCAGCGTGTTGTCCCTGTTTCCTTCATCTTTCCGCCAGCCGAACCTTCTCCACCCAGGAAAGTGGTGAGGATGGACCATTCATCATCTGTGGGAATGTGCCAACCCTGGGGACAGATACCCTGGACGCCAGGTGCAACAGCAAATTGCATCAGCTCATTCCATTGGTAAAGTCCACCGTACGTATCACAATTAGCTTCAAGATCATCAAAGCAGTATTTTTCAATTGTCAGATTATCTGTTTGTTCCTGGGTCCCGTTGATACGGATGCCGACATTCAGATTTTCCTTAAACCAGCATTGTGTTCCGATTTGAACGGTATGATAGGTTTTACCTTCATAGACCACGGTTGGTATTCCGGGACAGGGAACCCCATAGTTTATCAGCATGACTATCACATTGGATGTGGCCTGGCTGTTGATCACACAGGGGTGATTTGAGGTGATTGTACATTTCACCGAATCTCCTGCGAGAGGTGTATAAGTATAGGTCATGGTACTGGTTCCAACATTTATCCCGTTTAAAATCCACTGATATACAGGAGAGGTGCCTCCGTTTACAGCTGCTGCAGTATAAGTGACAGGTGCGCCGGATAATGCCGGGTTTGCTGAAGCATTGATGGATACACTTACTGTTACGGGTTGCGTAATACTGACCGTCTTCACCGGGCTGGTGGAAGAGCAGCCGAAGCTATTGGACACCGTAACCTGTAAACCACCTGCAGCAGGTCCAGGACCACCCCAGAAAATATTACTGGTCGAAGAATTTGCCCCTGAAAGGATGGCGCTTCCGGCTGGTCCGGTTACCGTCCAGGAATAGGATGACATCCCGGTCTCAGTATAATAGATGTGACCACCGGTGTTCTGGCAAACAATATCCGTTGGATCGGTAAAACTGGTGATTGTCGGTGAGGGTGCCGGATTCACAGTAACTGCATACAGTCCCGGGGTGGTCGCAGTGCATCCATTGGAATTGACATAGTTCACCGTAATAGTCTTGGTTCCCGGCAAAGTCCAGTCAACTGTAATGGCTTGTGTTCCCTGCCCCGAAGTGATTGATCCTCCCGGAGAAACTGCCCATGTGTACCCGGTCATCCCAGGTTCCGTAGTATAAACATTCCCGGTCGAATTTTGGCATGTAACTGACGGACCTGAAACAGATGGTACGGGCAAGGAATTAACCGTGACTGTAAAAGTTGTTGCTGCGGCTGCAGTACATCCAGCGGAGGTGTTATAATTCACACTGACCTGATGGGTCCCGGTGGTTGACCAGGTGATGGTCACATGATCACTGGTTGTGGTGCCACCTTCAGTGATTACTCCCCCCGCAGATATGTTCCACGAATAATTGCTCTGTCCGCTTTCCGTGATGTATACATTGCCTGTTGCCTGAACACAAACGGTATCGAACCCTGTGATCTGGGGAACTGGCCGTGGATGCACAATTACAGGGTAATTTGCCGGGATGAGCGCATTACAGCCTGCAGGGTTAAGATAATTAACTGTAACTGTTTGTGGTCCTGATGCATTCCAGGCAACAATAATTTCACTGGCATACATTGGTTGGCTGGTGATAATCGTTCCTCCCGATGAAACACTCCATTCATAGGTTGGCATGCCCGCCTGAGTCGAGAATAATCCCTGGGAACCAACACATGAAGCAGACGGTCCGGTGATTGTGGGATCTGCCGGACGTGCATTGATGGCCAGGTCATACTGAGTCGCGGTGATTGTTGGACATCCATGGTTATCGGTATAACTGACATAAACAGACTGCAATCCCGGGGTATTCCAGCTTACCGTTACGCTTTTGGTTCCGGCTCCGGAAGTGATGATACCTCCGGGAGACGCACTCCAATTGTAATCAGTCATCCCATCTTCGGTTAAGAAGACAGGACCCGTTCCGCCAGTGCAAGCATAGGCAGGCCCGGTAATTGAAGGAACAGGAGGTGCATAAACCGTGATCGTTTTTATTGTTGTCACAACGGCGGAGCAACCTCCGATAGGGTTGGTATAGTTAACGGAAACTAACCTTGGCCCTGCCTGCGTCCATTTTACCGAGATACTGTTTGTTCCTGATCCTGATGTAATAATGCCTCCCGCTCCGACTGTCCATGTGTATAACGCCATCCCTGGATCTGTTGTAAAGATTACTATACCGTCAAGGCAGGTAGAATCGGCCCCTGTAATGACCGGGGTGGGTGACTGGTTCAATGTTACTGCACGCGTGCCTGGAATCAGTGTCGGACATCCCATTGAATTAATATAGCTCACTGTCAAAGTGTGAGTGCCTGTTGTAAGCCAGTTTACTGAAATTGCGTTGGTTGTTGATCCGGCTGAGATGGTGCCGCCGGAAGGTAAACTCCAGGTATAATTGGTCATTCCAGGTTCAGTTGTGTAATACGCAGTTGTTCCGGTACAGGCCGTGGTTGGACCGGTAATTGCAGGAGTTGCGGCGGCCTGTACCGTTACCTGCTTGATTGTTGCGGTTGCAGCATTGCACCCCGTTGTCCCTGCGTAGTTCACCGTCACGCTTTGACTGCCCGATGATCCCCAGGTCACCGATATGGCACTCGTGTTCTGACCCCCGGTGATCGTCCCTCCGGGTGATACTGCCCACGAATAACCCGTCATGCCCGTCTCTGTGAAATACACAATCCCGCTGCTCCCCTGGCAGATCGAGGACGATCCCGTGATCGTAGGCACCGGTGAGGTGTTTACCGTTACCGGCTTGACCGTCGGGGTCAGGGTCGTACAACCGTTGGCATCGGTATAACTCACACTTACCCATTGTGACCCGGCAGTATTCCACAAAACACTGATTGTTCCTGTGTTCGATGGCCCGATGATCTGGCCTCCCGCGGATACCACCCATGCATAATTCATCATCCCGGGTTCGGTTGTGTATTGTACCGTGTGGCCCGTGCACGATGGGTCATCACCCGTGATCGTGGGTACGATCAGGCTCTGTACCGTCACGCTCAGCGTCGAGGCCACAGCTGAGGTGCAGCCATTGGCATTCGTATAACCCACTGATAACCACTGGACGCCCGGGGTATGCCAGGTTACCGTCACACTGCTGCTGGTAGAACTGCCCCCTGAGGTGATCGTCCCGCCCGGGGATACCGCCCACGTATAGTCCGTCATGCCAGCCTGCGTCGTATAAACATTGCCCGTGGAGTTCAAACAGGCCGCCCCCGCACCCTGGATCGTGGGCAACGGAAGTGCGTTGATTGTAACATTTTTAACCGTTAACGGAAAGGAAGTACACGTATTTGAATTGGTATAACCAACAGTAACTGTCTGTGAACCTGCTGTATTCCAGCTTACTGTAATATTGTTATCGGCAGATGTTCCGCCTGCTGTAATGGTACCTCCGGTGACAGACCAGTTATATCCAGTCATTCCGGTTTCTGTAGTAAAAATGTTTCCCGTAGAAAAGATACAGGCATCAGATGCTCCCGCTATTTCGGGGACGGGAAGCGGATTAACGATAACCTGCTTCAATGTGGCTGCTGCACCTGAACATGAACTGGGATTGGTATAATTGACTGTAATGGTCGCTGTTCCGGATGAAGTCCAGGTAACAGTAATCTGGTGATCACCAGAGGTGCCTCCTGCAGTGATGGTACCACCTTCGACCGACCAGAGATACCCGGTCATTCCGGTTTCCGTGGTATAAGTATTTCCAGTGGAGTTCACACAGGCTGTGGCCGGACCAGTGATGGTTGGTACCGGCAATGGTTCAACAGTCACAGTTTTAACTGAAGCTGCTGCGGCAGTGCAAGCATTTGAATCGGTATAGCTCACAGTTAACGTTGTTGTGCCAGCCAAAGTCCAGGTAATGGTTGCAGTGTTATCAGCGGATGTACCACCGGCAGTAATGGTGCCTCCTGCCACATTCCATGTATATCCGGTCATTGCCGGATCTGTGGTATAAATATTTCCCGCTGAATTTAAACAAACACCCGATGACCCGGCAATGGAAGGAACAGGTAACGCTTCAACCGTTACTGTTTTGACAGTGGCTGCTGCAGCAGTGCATAAATGTGAATTGGTATAATTTACCGTGATTGTGTTTGTCCCTACAGCCGTCCAGGTAACGGTAACGGAATTGTCGGCGGCAGTTCCACCAGCTGTGATGTTACCACCTGTAACTGTCCAGGAATATCCAGTCATCCCGTTTTCGGTGGAGTAAACAATTCCTTCAGCATTGAGACATGGCAAGGCCGGACCTGTGATGGCGGGAGCCGGTAACTGATTTACCGTCACCATTTTATCTGAGGAGGAAGTACACAAATTTGAATTGGTATAGCCTGCCGTAACGGTTTGCGAACCAGCTGCATTCCATGTTACAGTAATGGTGTTGGTATTGGTGGGGCCAACAATCACTCCACCAGTAACCGACCAGTTATACCCGGTCATCCCAGGTTCTGTAAAATAAATATTTCCCGTGGAATTTAAACATGCATTATCCGGGCCTGTGATGGTTGGAACGGGTAACGGATGAATAGTAACACCATAGCTTGATGCAGTTGCGGCGGTGCATCCATTTGAATTGATATAATTTACAGTAACTGTATTTGTTCCGGCTGATGTCCAGGAAACGGTCGCGGTTGCAGTACCTTGTCCTGAAGTAATCGTTCCTCCGACGGAAACATTCCAGGTATATCCTGTCATCCCAGGTTCGGTATAATAGACATTTCCCGTGGAATTCACACAGGCTGAGGATGGTCCTGAGATAGAAGGAACCGGAAGTGCAACAACCGTAGTTGTGAATGTGGCAGGCGTAAGCGCTTCACAACCATCAGAATAATTGACACTAACTGATTGTAGTCCTAGCGTATTCCAGGAAACCAATATCGTATTGGCATATGTTGATGGATTTGTAACAATGGTTCCACCCGGTGAAACAGTCCAGGTGTAATAATCCTTACCAGCCTGGGTGCTGTACGCGCTGTTTGAGGATCCCAAACATGATGTATCAGAACCAGAGGTGAAGGTTGGGACTGGCCTCGCGTTAAAAGTAATATCTTCCCGGGTTGATGAAGCTGATATACATCCATTTGTATCGGTATAACCAACATACACCGATTTCAAGCCAGACAGACTCCAGCCAACCGTAACGTCATGACTGGTTGATGTTCCTCCTGAAGTTATCGTGTAGCCCGTTGAAAAACTCCAGGTATAATTCGTCATCCCCGGTTCAGTAGTGAACAGGGAACCAACTCCCCCGGCACAACCATATCCGGCGGCAGGGCCGGTAATTGACGGAACCGGAAGCGCATGGACAGTAATGCTTTTTGTTGTCGATGCAGGACATGCTCCGGAGGGATTTGTATAGCTAACGGTTACCGTTCTTGTACCTGCTTCCGTCCACTTCACTGTAACTGTTCTTGTTCCGGCACCTGAGGTAATGATTCCACCGCTGCCAGCTTCCCAATCGTATAGTGCCATTCCAGGGTCAGTTGAAAAGGTAATGGTGCCATTAAGACATGTTTCATCGTCTCCATTTATGTTTGCTGGTGGCGATAAACTTACAGTTACGGCAGTGTCACCCGGAACAAGTGTCCAGCATTCTGTTGAAGGTTCAACATAGGTAACCGTAATTGTATGGGTACCCGTTGTGTTCCAGTTTACCAGTATCGTATTTGTTGAGCCGCCTGAAATAATTGTCCCACCTGTTGCCACATTCCATTGATAATCGTATTTCCCGGTTGCCGTCGAATAATAGATATTATCATTTGTGCACACTGTCATAATACCAGTAATGCTTGGTGTCGGGGCCGGATTTACTGTAACAGCCTCTGAGGTTGGATTGAGCGCCTCACAACCTGCAGCATTGCGGTAGTTAACTGTCATGGTATGGGTGCCATGAGTTGTCCAGTTTACGGTAATTGCATTGCTCACCGGACCTGTGGTAAAGCTACCACCTGAAAGTAAGTTCCAATTATATGCCGTTATTCCTGCCGTTGACTCAGTAAAATAAACCACACCGGTTGCTCCTTCGCAAATCGGATCTGTTCCGGTAATGGTCGGAACCGGCCGTGCATTGATCGTTACAGGCAGCGTTGCTGTTCCGGTTACTGTTCCGCCGGATGCTACAACACTCACATTCGCTGCTCCCGCAGTACTACTCCATGTTACCGTGATGGTAGCAGTCCCATTTCCCGAAGTAATCGCACTTCCGGCGGATACAGTCCATGTATAGGTTGCAGCCCCTGCAGTCGCTTCATAGGTTACAACTGTTGCACCAGTGCATGTGCTGGATGGTCCGCTGATTGAAACCTGGGCTGAAACCTGGCTTGAAAGTGTCAACAGCATGCAAATTATCACAAATGACTTGAGTACAAACTGCTCTTTGATCTTACCGGTAAATGTTTTCATATATCTCACTGTTTCTTTGGCCTCTTGAAAAAATAAATTAATAACAAAGAAAAACCGGCTCAAGAAGGATCCTTCTCAAGCAGTTCCCTGTCACTCAATTGGTAGCTAAATTACGAATTTTCATTGTCTTCGGGTCGAATGGGCAATTTAATATAATAGCTTACTAATTGTATTACAACATTTATATACTTTTACGTATTCTTTATACCCATTTTAGGCACTTTGGTTTCATTCCCTGAAGGAATAATTACTAAGAATGACAAATACATCTCCAAATCCAATAAAAAAGGAACGCCTTTACCTGATCCTGGTGAGTATTTTTCTTGCCAACGCCATTGTTGCTGAATTTGGCGGGGTGAAGATTTTTTCGGTCGAGAAACTACTTGGGATCCAGCCAGTTAATTTGCCTTTATTCGGTGGATTGATCCTCGATTTCAACCTGGGTGTCGGCGCACTGATCTGGCCCTTTGTCTTCATTATTTCTGACCTCATGAACGAGTATTTTGGCAGGCAGGGAGTAAGGAGAATAAGTTTCATCACAGCCGGTATCATTACATACTTGTTTATCGTGGTACTTTCATGGACAAAACTGCCCCCGGCAGATTTCTGGCTGCAGGTTAACGGGACCGATGCAAAAGGCAATCCCTTTGATATCAACTATGCATACAGTACGATCTTCACCCAGGGTCTTGGAATTATCGTAGGCTCCGTAGTGGCATTCCTTGTGAGCCAGTTGATCGATGTGCATACATTTCACTGGTTTCGAAAATTTACAGGCCATAAGCATCTCTGGCTCCGTGCCACAGGATCCACTATCATTTCACAGCTCATCGATAGTTTTGTGATCATGTTCATTGCCTTTTACCTCCTGGGGAACTGGAATCTGATGCAGGTACTCCAGGTTGGGTTTATGCAATATATGTACAAGATATTTTTTGCGATTGTCCTTACTCCGGTTCTCTATATCGTTCATTTCATGATTGACCGCTACCTTGGAAAAGAGGAGGCATCCATGGTCATTGAAGATGCCAATAAAAACTGGTAATCTTAAATCCCAGGATCCATCATAAGACTCCTGAAATGTTTTAAGCACCAGGATAAAGGTTTAGGTGCGTCAAAGAGCGGAACTTTTACTAAAAACAGCCAAAAATTGAGGATTTTGTTGATTTTTTCAACATGTGTATATTTTCTTTACACTGCAACCAAACCCTTATGCAGCAAGGTCTTAAACCTGATATCTTGATGATGTGTTGATTTTTTAAACACTTCACTTTGTATATTTCCTACACACCTTTTATTGTATATTATTGATTTTGTGTGATTTAGATCATGTTTTTCCCTTTGGCATCATTGTTGAATACTCCTTGTCATCATTAAATGAAAGGAAAATAATCATGAAAACCAGGACATTTTTATTTATCGGATTACTTCTGTTAAATTACAGTTTTGCAAGTAGCAAGGAGGCCGTAACCGGCAACAATCCCTCACAGCAGGGATCACTAAACGTGGTTACTTCTCCGGATCTATACAATCTGACACTGAAGTGGGCAGATGCCTACTGCAGTTTAAATCCAGATTTGAAAATCAATGTGATTCAATCTGAAGATAAGGGAATAGCCGCAGCCCTGACCACCAATGCAGGGATAGGTATCATTAATGACCATACTTATGCAGCCCTTGGTGATCAATCCTTATGGAGCATGGTTGTTGGTCGTGATGTTATCGTTGCCGTTATGAATGATAAAAATCCGGCCCTGGGTGAAATATACAGACAGGGTATAACCTCCGACAGGCTGGCAATAATGCTTGAAAATCCGGAAAATCGCAGTTGGGGGAAGCTACTTGGGAACAACCAGGATATTCCTGTTCATATTTATACTTCATCAGATGCAGCGGTAATATCAGGATTGCAGGATTTCCTCAAAACCACCCGGGAAAATGCAGGTGGAATAAAACCGATCGATGGAAAAGAGTTGATTTCAGCGGTCAGGAATGATCCATATGCCCTTGGTTTTTGTAAACTGAACGACATCATCGATCAGGACCATCAAAATTTCACAAGCAATATCAAACTGGTGCCGATTGATAAAAATAACAACGGGAAAATTGATTACATGGAGGAGATTTACAGTAATCTGCAGGATTTTTCGAGGGGGGTATGGATTGGAAAATACCCGAAAGCCCTTACCGGAGGTATCTATTCGGTTTCTTCTGCGAAACCAAACAATGAAGCGGAAATAGCATTCCTCAGATGGATCGTCACCGAAGGACAAAACTTTTTAAGCCCCAGCGGGTACTGCGATCTAGTAAGCAGTGAAAGGCAAACACAATTAGATAAGATTACTGATCAGACAATTTCATTTTCTACTCCTGAGAAAAGCACCAATGTCTTTCTTAAGGTGGTATTCCTTGTTGTCATATTATTTGCAGTTGCAGGATTGATCATTGATTTGGTGATACGGAACAACCGGGCAAAAAAAGATGCTACAACCCTCGCCCCTACGACCTTCCCGAATATTTTCAACGAAGATTCCGTAAATGTTCCCAAAGGAATTTACTTTGATAAAACCCACACCTGGGCCTTCATGGAAAAGGATGGCTCCGTCAAAGTTGGGATCGACGATTTCCTTCAACATGTAACCGGCCCCCTGTCGCGCATCGGCATGAAGCCTGCCGGAGTAAAGGTAAAAAAAGGTGAACCGTTGCTCACGATCATACAGAATGGCAAACATTTAACCATCTATTCACCTGTGTCAGGTACCATTATTTCATCAAACGAGACCCTGATGACCAACTCGGCCACCATCAATGCCGCTCCGTATACCGATGGTTGGGTATATATGATCGAACCCAGCAACTGGATCAGGGAAATTCAGTTTTTATCCATGGCTGAACAATACAGGACCTGGTTAAAGGATGAATTCTCGCGGCTGAAGGATTTTATTGCATCAGCTCTAAAAGTCAACACGCCTGAGTATGCACATGTTGTACTGCAAGATGGTGGCGTCCTGAAGGATAGTATTCTGGCCGAATTCGGTCCTGAAGTATGGGAAGATTTTCAAACAAACTTCATAGATAATACCAAATTGTAATTCCGATTTACCTCGATCAAAGATTCCCGTACCTGCATAACATGGAAAACAAATCGTCATTCAGGTACGCATCCGGAGGATGCCATTAACCTAATAAAAATAATGAATTATGGGACTTAACCGAAGAAATTTTTTTAAGCTGCTGGGGGTCACGGGAATGACACTTGCTGTTGGAAAAAATACAGTTGCCTCATCAACAAATGACTCCGGAGTGGAGTTTTACGGAGTACTGCATGATGCAACCCGTTGCAAAGGTTGCCGCGGCTGTGAATTTGATTGTGCCGATGCACATGGTTTCCCGGAACCGCCGCCCTCAAAAGGTCTCGCTCCAATCCGCAAAACGGACGAAACCTGCAACACGGTCATCAACACCTATCAAACCTCCAGGGGAGAGGTGTTTATCAAACGGCAATGCATGCATTGCAATGAACCTGCCTGTGCCGCTGCATGTCTGACAACAGCGATGCATAAAACAAAGATGGGACCTGTAACCTGGGATGGAGACAAATGCATGGGATGCCGCTATTGCATGGTTTCCTGCCCGTTCGACAGTCCCAAATTTGAATTCCACAGTGCCAATCCGAAAATTCAGAAATGCGACATGTGCTTTGAACGGTTAAAGATCGGAGAGCCCCCGGCCTGTGCATACAACTGCCCCAACGAGGCCTTGCTGTATGGAAAGAGAAGGGACCTGATCAGGGAAGCCCGCAAGAGAATCAATGATAATCCTGAATTGTATGTTGATCATATTTACGGTGAACATGAAGCCGGTGGCACCGGCTGGTTATATATTTCACCGGTTCCTTTCGAAGAGCTGGGGATGCCCGCCAATTTGCAGAAAGCGTCCTATCCGGCTTTGACGAAGGGATTCCTTTACAGTGTACCCTCGGTTTTTGTCCTGGTGCCTGCCCTTTTGCTTGGAATTCAGCAGTCAACGAAAAATAATCACCTTAAAGAGGAGAACGAAGAAGATGAATAACAGCTATCAGATTGCAGCGGATCACGATGGTAAATCCATCTGGAAGTTCCTGGTAAGTGAGTTCAAACCCAAAGGGAAATTCCTTACCCCTTTCAACATTATCTCCATCCCGATTATGATTTTAGGACTGGCCCTGATTGTCATCCGCTTCTGGAAGGGAATCGGCTCCATCACCAACCTGACCCAGGATATCCCATGGGGTTTGTGGATCGGATTTGATGTGGTCACCGGCGTCGCCTTTGCCGGGGGCGCCTATGTGCTCACTTTCATGGTGTATATCCTGAACATGCGGAAATATCATTCTATAGTCAGGGTAACCGTGCTGAACGGATTTCTTGCCTATGTTTTTTATGCCGGAGCCCTGCTTCTCGACCTTGGAAGACCCTGGAACGTTATCAACCCGATCATTGGCAACAGTTTCGGCACCAGCTCGGTCCTGTTCCTGGTGGCCTGGCATTTCTTGCTATACATGATTGCCCAGCTGATTGAATTTTCACCAGCCATTGCCGAATGGCTGGGCGCCCGCAGAGCACGTAAAATCCTGTCGGCCATGACCATAGCAGCAGTTATCTTCGGGATCACCCTCTCCACCCTGCATCAATCGGGATTAGGCGCCCTTTACCTCATGGCCAGGGACAAAATACATCCGCTGTGGTATTCAGAATTCATCCCGATCATGTTTTTCGTTTCCAGCATTTTCGCAGGACTATCCATGGTTATTTTTGAAGGATCCATCAGCCACAAAGTCTTTTTCAACCAGATCAGCGAGAAAAATCACCAGGCACAGCATGGCATCATCCGGGGATTATCGAAAATATGCGCCGGAGCAATGTTTGCTTACTTCTTCCTTCAGATGCTTGTCTTCATCCACGGTCAAAACTGGATTTGGATCAATACGCCAATGGGATACTGGTGGCTGCTTGAAATGGTGGGATTTGTTTTCTTACCGATGCTGCTGTTCTTTGTCAGTTATCGGAAAAATAACATCAACATGATCAAAGTCGCCGCTATTTTAACCATGCTTGGGGTCATCCTGAACCGGCTGAACGTGACCGTGATCGGATTCAGATGGGACATGGCCATCCGCTATATTCCATCATGGATGGAATTGGTGGTAACCCTGGCGGTAATATTTACGGAAATATGGATTTTCAGGTGGGTCATTAACCGTATGCCTGTATTACGGGATTCCCCATCCTGGGTGAGTGAAAAATAATATATTAACCGGCAATCACTGCAAGGTGGTTGCATAAAAACCAAAACTATGGACGGATTCAGCTATCATGATATTTTTGCAACCAAAGGACTGGAATACCTGGTCATCATCGCTTTCCTGGCTTTGCTGGTACCCTTTTGGATTGTATTGAACAAGCAGGTAAAAATAACCCGGGAAATTCAAAAAGCCCTGGGAATCTTGTCGGCGAATATCCTGCGCATTCCCCAGGGATTGTTTTACAGCCGCAACCACACGTGGATGTACATGGAAAAATCTGGCGCCGCCAAGGTAGGTCTGGACGACCTGTTGTTGCATATTACCGGGGAGGTGAAGTTCAACCAACTGCGAAATACCGGCGAAATAATCAGCAAGGGAGATCTACTTACGGAGATCGACCATGACGGAAAACTATTGCGGATATACTCCCCTGTTTCAGGAGAAATTGTTGACAGGAACTCACTGCTGGAAAAAAAACCCGGCATGCTGAATGAGGATCCTTACGGCAAGGGGTGGATTTATAAAATCAAACCAACAAACTGGATTACAGATGCGAAGTCATGCTATTTTGCCGAAGAGGCGACCAGCTGGTCTGAAAAAGAGCTGGTAAGGTTCAAGGATTTCCTGGCCAACACCATGAAGAACCATTCCCCTGATGCCTCCATGGTTATCCTGCAGGATGGAGGCGAACTTTGTGATCATTCCTTATCAACTTTGCCTGATGAGATATGGAAGGATTTCCAGAAAGAATTCCTTACCCTCTACCGGTTGCCATCACCTGCCGCCTGATTGTGTGTAGTTAAAAAGAATCTATACTTCGGCTGTTTGAGTTTTCAAATAAAGCAAACTCAAAAGAATATTTTAAAACTGGCGTCAGGGCGCCAGTTTTTTTTGTATTTTGGCATTAAAATATAACCTCTTGGATATTAAAACATAATCGATACTACTAACAAGCTGATGATATGTTATTCTTTAACAAACACAAAAACAACACAGGGCGTAACATTTTTAAAAAGTATGTTAAATTCCGGTCATCGATCTATGGCCGGGTAGTTTTAATCATCACGCTATTATCTGTCTTTCTTTTTGTATCCTTCAGCATTATTTTCAGGTCGGTCAATGAACAATACCTGAATACGGTCATTCGCCAAAATGGGACCAATATCGGTTCCATCGTCAAGGGGGCGCTCTATCATTCCATGCTCGAAAATGACAAAGGCTCCCTGCAATACACCCTGGATATTATCAATACACTACCCGGCATTGATGACGTAAACATGTACGACAGCGAGGACAGGCTTGTATACTCAAGTATTTCATCTGATACAAACAACAACCACAGCGACCCGAATTGCATTAGTTGCCATGCCAGCATCAAATCGATGTTTCCCGGACAGGAGAAGGCATACAAAATCATCAACATCGATAGCGACTGTGAGATGAACCTGAACGATAACAGCAGCAGGCACCTGATGATCAGGTCCCCTATTCTGAATGAAAAATCCTGTTATCTCAGTTCCTGTCACGCGCACAAGGCAACAGATACCGTGCTGGGTTCCCTGATTATAAAAATTCCTTTGAAAGAACTGGATGCTGCCGTGTCAAAGTCCACGACTGAATTTTTCCTCATGGCCATCTTTACAACCTTGTTACTTGCCACCTTCCTGATCTTTTTTACCAGGAGTAAAATCAAGGATCCATTGAACGCACTGGTTAAGGTCAGCATCGCTGTGGCGAACGGCGATAAAAGCACCCGAGTTGAAATCACGCCTAACCAACTGGATGATATGAGGATGGTTTCACAGGCATTTAACAACATGCTCGACAACCTGCAGGTGGCCAACGATGAGCTGGAAAACTGGTCCCAGCAGCTGGAGTATAAAGTTCAGAAAAAATCTGAGGAGCTTGGAGCGGCCCAGAATGAACTGATGCATGTCGAGCGTTTGGCATCACTCGGAAAATTATCTTCATCCGTCGCACATGAAATCAACAACCCCCTTTCGGGGATCCTGATCTATACAAAATTGTTGCATAAGCAGTTGAGCAATCCCGAATTGTACGCTTCCAAAAAGGAATCGGTGCTCAAACATCTGAAACTGATCGAGAATGAGACGAAACGATGCGGAGATATAGTGAAAGGATTGCTGGATTTCTCAAGAAAGGACCAGGATGATTTTGAACCGAAGCACCTCCACGAGATACTGCAGGAGACCTATGAGCTAATGACCCATCCCATTAAAATTGCCAACATACACTTCCTGTCCGATTTTTCGGCCAGTTCCGATTTGATCTATTGCAGTCCGAACCAGATCAAACAGGCTTGCGTTGCCATGCTTGTAAATGCGTCGGAAGCAGCCCAGGAGAACGGTGAGATCATCATCAAAACCAAAAATCCCAATGACGATTCCATCAACTTCGAAATAACCGACAACGGGTTGGGGATTGCGGAAGAGGATATCCCTCATATTTTTGAACCATTCTTTTCGACCAAGCAGGATGCAAGCGGCATCGGGCTTGGGTTGGCCATTGTTCACGGAATCGTACAAAACCATAAAGGCAAAATACAGGTCAAATCGGAACTGGGCCATGGCACAACCATCTCAATTACAATCCCTTTGATCAAAACTTAAGAGGAATATATAATGGCGAAAAAGATATCAATATTAATTGTCGATGATGAAGAATCCGTGAGAGATTCCCTCTATAACTGGTTCATTGAAGACGGCTATCGCGTTGAGTGTGCTGAGAATGCGAAAAAGGCATTGATCATGCTTGAATCCGACCAGTTTGACATCATCCTGGCCGATATAAAAATGCCTGGGATGGATGGACTGGAAATGCTCAGAAGAATTAAAGCCTTCAGAAAGGAATCGATCGTGATCGTAATGACCGCTTTTGCCACGGTTGACACAGCTGTCAAAGCGCTGAAAGACGGCGCGTTCGATTATGTTACAAAACCTTTTGATCCCGACGATTTAACCCACCTGATCCGGAATGCCACCAAACAGATATCATTGGTAGAAGAAAATGAAACCCTGAAAAAACATGTGGTCTCCCTCGAAAGTGTTGAAGACCTGATCGGGAACAGCGAGGGCATGAAAAATGTCCTCAGGGAGGTTGAAAGCGTGGCCCAAACGAATTCCTCGGTGATCATTACCGGCGAAAGCGGTACAGGCAAGGAACTTGTTGCCAGGGCCATTCACGCGAATTCACCACGGAAATTTTTCCCATTTGTCAGCGTCCATTGCGGTGCCTTGACCGAGAGTTTGTTGGAAAGCGAACTGTTTGGCCACGAGAAGGGGGCCTTCACAGGTGCCATGTATAACCGCAAGGGACGTTTTGAGATGGCCGACAGCGGATCAATCTTCCTGGATGAAATTGCCACCATTTCCACGAAAATGCAGGTTGAGCTGCTTCGGGTTCTGGAATCAAAAACTTTTATCCGGGTCGGAGGCAATAAGGAAATCAGTTCCGACTTCAGGGTGATTTGCGCCACGAACAGGGACTTGAAACACATGGTTGAAAAGGGGCTTTTCCGTGAGGATCTTTTTTACCGGCTTAATGTTGTGAACATTCACATTCCTCCGTTACGCGAACGTATTGAGGATATCCCGCTGCTGGTCGAATATTTCATCAGCAAGTACTGCACTACGATGAACAAGCCCATGGTTACCATTGATCCAGCGGCCATGAAACGGTTGCAGGAGTTCAATTTTCCCGGGAATATCCGTGAACTGGAGAACATGATCGAGCGGGCCATTGTGGTCGGGGACGGAAAAAAAATAAGGATGAAAGACCTTCCACTGGAAAAAACCATTGTCACCACCACAGCAGAAAGTCTTGATGATTTTGAAAAATCCTTCATCCTTCAGATCCTCAGCAAATACAACTGGAATATTTCCCGGACCGCAAAAGCCTTGAAGGTTGACAGGGTGACCTTGTACCATAAAATTAAAAAATACGATTTAAAACCCGCAGATCAACAATAGACCCGGATGAATCTGCAAAACATCACCTTGATCTCATTTGGATATTTCGAGCGGGATTTTCTTGAAAAGACTGCAGAGGCGGTGCAACATGAATTTCAATATGCGGTCAACATCAAGGAGGGTCATATCGATCTGAGTGAATATTATGATCCGGCCCGCCGACAATATAACGGGAACATGTTATTGAAACAGGTAGATACATTCACCTTTCCTGAGTCGGTAAAAATCATAGGATTATTTAACGTGGACCTTTTCATTCCGATTCTTACCTTTATTTTCGGACAGGCATTATTGGGCGGAAGGACTGGAATAGCATCACTATACCGATTCAGCAATGAACGATATGGGATGACCGGGAATGATCAGATCCAACTGGATCGTTTCAAAAAAATGGTCATCCACGAATTAGGGCACACCTTTGGCATGACCCATTGCCATACGCCGACCTGTGTGATGCGGTCGAGCACATACGTTGAGGATCTTGATCAAAAAGAGCAGCATTTCTGTATCCATTGCCGGCCCAGGCTGGAAAAGACCTTCTGATCGAAAAATATCTGTATCTCAGGCAAACTGCAATTCACGCAGATTTCGGTATAATCCATCGACAACCTCCAGGAGTTGTTCATGGGTTCCCTGTTCAACGATGCGGCCATTGTCGAGCACCAGGATATGATCGGCCTGGCGGATGGTTGAAAGGCGATGTGCTATAACGATGGAGGTGCGGCCCTTCATCAGCTTTTCAAGTGCATCCTGCACCAGCCTTTCTGATTCTGAATCAAGTGATGATGTAGCCTCGTCGAGGATCAGTATTTTTGGATTCTTCAGCACGGCACGGGCAATGGCGATGCGTTGTCGCTGTCCCCCTGAAAGCTGTGTGCCACGTTCCCCGACAAGGGTATCCAATCCTTCCGGGAACTGACTGATAAAGTCCCAGGCATTTGCCTTTCGGGCAGCCTCCGCAATCATTTCATCCGTGGATCCCGGTTTTCCATAGCCAATATTCTCCCGGATCGATCCGCCGAAAAGGAAGATATCCTGCGGAACCAGGGCCATCTGGTTGCGTAAAACCGAAACCGGTATGGACTGACTGTTTCTTTCATCGAACAGAATCTCTCCGGAAACAGGATCATAAAGACGGAGCAGCAGGGAGACAAAAGTTGATTTGCCGGCTCCGCTTGGACCTACCAGTGCAACAAGGGTATCAGGCCTGATATTCACACTTACTTCGGAAAGCACCGGCATCCCGGTACGCGAGGGATAATGAAATGTAACATTACTGAACCGTATGGCCCCATATAAAACCTGGTCAGTTTGCAGTTGAATGATCTCTGCAACCTTTTCCACAGGTTCATTAAAAATTTCAAGTAAATCCTCGGTAGCCCCGATAAATTTCTGAACGCGTGCAAATACGTCGGCCATACCACCAATGGTGCCGCCGATAAACATTGAGTATATTACGAAGGAGAAAAGTTCGCCTGTGGCAAGTTCTCCGGCCGCCAGCAATGCCGCACCTTTCCAAATCACGGCAACCATGGCCCCGAAAATCCCGAGAATGGTAAAGGAAGAAAAAGCCCCGCGGAGTTTGCCGTTTTTGATACCGGTATGGGCAATATCGAGGGTTTTAGTGCGGTAACGTGCCATCTCGAAAAATTCGTTTGTGAAGGCTTTTACACTTTGAATACCCTGGAGGGTCTCCTCAACGATGGTGTTAGAATCGGCCACCTGGTTTTGTGCCTGTTTGCTTAATTTCCGGATGTAACGCCCGAAGAAGACCACCAGTATCATAATCACCGGGACGATCGCAAGCATGAACAGGGTAAGTTTTAAAGAGGTCACCATCAGCAGGCTAATCCCGCCGATGATGATGATCACCTGCCGCAGAAATTCAGCTAAGGTGGTTGTCAGCGCATCCTGTAAAAGCGTGATATCAGAAGAGATCCGGCTGTTGAGTTCTCCAACCCTGCGATGCTGGAAAAAGGTCATCGGCAGGCGGATCAGGTGGTTGAAAGTACTCTGCCTCAAATCGGCCAGGGTTTTTTCGGCCACATGCACAAAAAGGTAAATCCTGAAATAAGAAAAAACTGATTGGGCGACAAGGACAATGACCAGGATCAGTGCGATCCGGTCAATTTCCTGCGTCAGTTTTCCCTGATTGCCCAGGTCGACCAACTCCCCAAGCAATTTTGGAAAGGTCAGGCTTGCCAAGGTCGAGCCCAACAGGAAAAACAGCCCCAACGCGTATTCGTATTTGTAAGGTTTGATGTAGCTGTATAGCTGAAACAGCTTGCTCAGGCCTGTAAGGGTGATCCTTTGCTTCTTAGGTTCCTCCATTATTTCCCCTTCACGTATTTCTCCAACCAGGTATCCATCTCCCACAACATATGCAGGATGTTCTCCCGGGCGGCATAACCGTGACTTTCATAAGGAAGCAACACCAGCCGTGATTTCCCCCCGTTTCCCTTAATGGCCTGAAAAAGCCGTTCACTTTGCAGGGTAAAGGTACCCGGGTTGTTGTCGGCATCGCCATGGATCAGCAGCAACGGTAACTTCAGCTTATCAGCGTAATTGAATGGAGACATTTTATTGTATACATCCGGGGCCTGCCAGTAGGTTCGTTCCTCGGCCTGGAAACCAAATGGTGTCAGGGTCCTGTTATAGGCCCCACTGCGGGCAATCCCCGCGGCAAACAAATCGGAATGTGCAAGCAGGTTGGCTGTCATGAAGGCTCCATATGAATGTCCCATGGCGGCACAGCGTGTTTTATCAACCACCCCCATGGAATCCACCACAGCGATGGCTGCAGCGGCATCCGCGACCAATTGTTCAATATAGGTATCATTGGGTTCCTCACTCCCTTTCCCGATGATGGGGAACTCGGCATCCTGGAGGATGGCATATCCCCGGTTGACCCAAAACACTGGAGAGGCCCAGTTAATGCTGATGAAGGTATGGGGAGATTCCTTTACCTGGCCAGCCGCTTTATCATCTTTGTATTCCGTCGGATAGGCCTCCATCAGCATGGGCAGGCGCCCGTTCTTTGTCTTGTCATAACCCGCAGGCAGATAAAGTGTGGCTGAGAGCTCGACCCCGTCTTTCCTTTTGTAATGGATCTTCTGTTTGGTGACATCCATCAGGGATTTATAAGGGTTCTCACGGAAGGTGACCTGCTTTGGCAGCGCCTCGCTTCCCCAGTTTCTCAGGTAAAGGTTCGGATAGATCTTGGGACTTTCGATGCTAGTGATAACAAGTTGTTTAGCCGCATCCACAATCCTGATGATCCGTTCATAGGTGCTTTTCCCGTCGGCCCGCCATAAACGAGTGGTCCTACCCGATGCAATATCAAATTCATCGATGAATGGCCGGTTTCCTTCCGGTGAATAACCCTCTCCTTCCAGGAACAGGGCCTTTCCATTCGCACTGAACTGCAGTACCTGCCGGTTAAAAGAATTGTAGGTTGTTACAAAATTCCCGGGATTTGCATACAGATCTTCGCTCGAGATATCATAAATCACCTTTGGTTCCTGGTTCTGCAGTGAAGGGTTGATGATACAGGTACGGGAATTCCTGTTCTTCCACCAATAATCATTTATGACGGCCAGGTCATCTTTTCCAAAAATGATCCCGGCATAACGGTTTTTAAGGTGACAAACCGGAATGCTTTTTTCGAATGGATAATCACTCTGCCACAATTGATCCCGGTAATCGGCTGCAACCGTTGGATCGCCTCCGTCGGGAGCTTCGCACCACAAAAGCGTGGCCGGCTTGTCGCTGCGCCATGTTATGTTGCGTTTCCCAGCCTCCACTGCATCAAAATTCACAGGGACCTTATCCTGAAGCGGCCTGTCGTATATAATCCTTACCAGTTTACCCACCTGATCATACACCGTGAAGCGGCTGGTGAATGAATAGTAGGTCAATGCGTAACTGTACGGCTGCACCACTTCCTCCGTCAGATAATATTTTCCGTCGGGCGAAATTGAAAACCGCTTGTAGATGGCTTCAGGCAACAAGGGCATGTATTTTTTCCCGTCGACCGAAACCTTCAGAAATTCAGCGCCGGCATAGTAGTCAAATTTTGCCTCATCCTGCTTATTTCTAAGCAGATCCTGGAAAGTCCTGGATGGTGCCTTAATCCCGGTTGCATCCTGGGTGGAAGGACCCTTTGGCAATTCTTCGGTCACTTCAAGTTTCATTTTATTCCCTTTATACTTGCAGAAGAGGTACTGTTCATCGTCGCTCCAGAAATAAGGGGTTCCCATGGTGGCAGTTAGCCCGGCCTCCATGATCATCAGTGCGTTCCCGGTTTTAAGGTCGATGACCCAGAGGCTGAGGCGTGAGCGGCTGACCTGGACGAATGAACAATAGTTTTCATTGGGCGAAATCTGGACATACTGCGCCTTGAGTGGATAGGGCATATTCTTCAGTGTTACAGCGGTTCCGTCGCTGAGCTTTTGGATGGATAGCGTCGTATAGTAACTACTCCGGGCAACATTGAAATTTTCGGGGTTCATGCGTAGCCCGGCCAGCTTCAATTCTGGTTCTGCCAGTTCCTCGAGACTTTTGTAGAGTGGCCTTTCCAGCAGCAGCAACCAGGTATTGTTCCTGCTGATCATGGTTGCAGGCGGGGTTTGGACATCGGCGAGTTCCAGGATTTCTTTGGGAGGCAACTTGTAGTCGGTTTGGGCGCAAACTACGATACCGAATAAAAAAAGGAAAGAGGTGAATAATTTTTTCATGAGCTGGGGATATGGGAATTTATAATTTTACTTAAATAAACTCCGCTCAAAATTAGTCTTTTTTAGATGTCCGGAAATACTAATTTTGCTTGAAAATCATTCACCATGCCTCAAAAATTTACCGTAGATATTCGTTCGGAGATCGGAGAACTGGAGTCCGTCATCATTCATACTCCCGGCGCCGAGGTGGAAAACATGACCCCGGAGAATGCTGAAAGGGCGCTGTACAGTGATATCCTCAACCTGAATATCGGGCTGGCCGAATACAGCCAGCTTCACGGCGTACTCTCAAAGGTTGCCAAATCGTGCGAGGTAAGGGACCTTTTGAAGGATGTAGTTGAACAACCCGTCGCCAGGGAGGAACTGATCGGGAACATCTGTCATAATGAAAATACCGGAAAAATCAGGGACCGGCTGCTGGAATTGACAGCTTCCGAATTATCAACCGCACTGATCGAGGGGGTTTTGCTTGAAAAAGACAATCTGACCAAATTCCTGAGCAAGGGGCGTTATGAACTGATGCCGCTGCATAACTTCTTCTTCATGCGCGATTCGGCCGTTTGCCTGTCAAACAAGGTCCTCATCTCAAAAATGGCCAGTGTTGTTCGCGAACGGGAATCGATCATCATGGAGAGCATCTTCAAGCACCATCCCGATTTCGGCATTGAAACCATCAATCCTGCCCATTGGCCTGATCAGCCAAACATCACCATCGAAGGCGGCGATGTTATTGTGGCCCGGGAGGATGTATTGCTGGTGGGAACCGGATCACGCACCACATCACAGGGCATCGATTTCCTGCTATCCTGGTACAAGCATGAAAAACTGTCGAAACACATCCTGGTCCAGGAGCTTCCATACAAACCAGAATCCTTCATCCACCTCGACATGGTTTTCACGCTGCTCGACCGCGACCAGTGCATGGTTTATGAACCCGTGATCCTCAAGCCCAACAAGCTGCAAACGGTCCATATCATCGTAGAGGAGGGAAAAGTTGTCTCTATCTTCAATGAAGAAAACCTGCTGTCTGCCCTGAACAAACTGGGTTTCGGGCTTGAACCCGTGATCTGCGGCGGCACCGCTGATCAGTGGACCCAGGAAAGGGAACAATGGCACTCAGGCGCTAATTTTTTTGCCATTGCCCCGGGAAAGGTGATCGGATATGCAAGAAACACCTATACCCTGGATGAATTGTCGAAGCATGGCTACGAGATCATCAAAGCCAAATCGATCATCAAATGCCATATGGATATCAATGACTATAAAAAATGTGTGATCGCCATCGAAGGCAGTGAACTGGCGCGCGGTGGCGGCGGCGCGCGGTGCATGACCATGCCGGTCAAGAGAAAACCGTTATAAAACATATAAGCTGAATGCAATAACCTGCTAATGAGGACACTTCGACTTCGCGCAGTGTCCCATTTTCTTTGAAAATGCCTTTTCGGAGTGGCCCCCTAAGGAGATTAGAAACGACCTCAGACAAAGTGCGGTTCAGGCAACGCTACCTCTTCCGTATCACAGATGGTTTTCAGTTTTTCAAGAGACCATGAGACATCATAATTGAAGAGTGCGCCATATGGTTGTTGTAAAAGCCTGACCAGGTTTTGCGTATCCCTGTCAAAATCCGGTTGAATTCTTGCTTCAATCTCATTCCAGTCGGGAGCAGTTAACTTCAGCGGGATAAAGGATTCCGGATCCATGGCCGACAGGGTGATCGTCTTCAGGTCGTCCGTCAGAATCCTGTTTTTGGTACGGCTGAGATGGCGTTCGCCAAATTCATACAGCACTTGCATATACTTCTCAAAAAGGATGAATTCATTCAGCATAAAGGCAATGCCTGCCGGATCGAAGGCCTTCCAAAAGGTCATCGGGTGAGGCTGGCACAAAAAGCGGCCGAGCATGAAGGCCCCGGCCGAAAAACCACTCAGCTTCTCTTTCCTGCATTTAAATATCATGCTCTTGAAAAAGAGAATCTTGCGGTCGGGGGTTAGCAAACTATAGATTTTATGCTGATCCAAGTGCGATCCGAGGCCGCTTTGCAGGATTTCCGTGTAATATAAATCCATATGGGTGTCAAACCAGCCATTCACAAATTCACTGGCCTTTTCCGGTTCATGGTCGTAATCATTCCGGATCAGTTTGACCAGGTCCGATAGGGTCATTGCCTCCTCGGTCTTCAGGGTATTGAGGATCTCCCTGTACGCCTGGTAAGCATTTGCCATATTGATGAATACCGTTTCTTCCTTTAACTCCATCTCCAGGGGCTGTCCTTCGAGATATTTTTGAAAACGCGCCGGCTTATAACTGGCTTTGCCGATGTATATTGAATGATGTTTGCTTGATACAGTGACCCATGCTCCCTCCTCAATGATAATGCCTGCCTCATTGATGATCGCATTATCGGCCAGGCTCATGTGATGGTTCTTCAGGTTGATGAAAGCGGGAATACCATAACCCAGGCAGGCCGTCACCACATGAATGGCCAGGGGATTCATGCTCAGGATGGCATCCAGCTCGCCCATGAAGATGGTTTCGGATGGTATGAATTTTTCCTGGCACAGGCAAACCTTTTCGCCCTTCTTCTTGGCTTCCAGGGCATTGGTCATGGAGAAATAGATTTTCGCCGAAACCGCCGACCGCGGCAAAACAGAAACGCCGGAGCCAAAAAGGGTCAGTGATTTCAGCGACTGGTCATCGATCCGCTCTGAGAAGATCTGCCTGAGATGATAGGGCCGGATCAGCTGGATCACCCGTTTCCTGGGAATAATTTTCTTTTGATAAAGGTCGATGGCCGTCAGCAAAGTTGATCGGCCGGTCAGCTCCGACATGTTCAGCTGCAGGATGGCAAAAAGGGAAATACCCTCGAACGATTCAACAGCGAATTCAATGGTTGCCGGAGACTTCAGCTTGACCTCCAGCCTGGGAAGCATCGGGGTTGCATGATAAATGGCAGGAAATTCTTCCTTGATCTCTGAGCGGTCGAAATATTCCCGCTGATCGGCATAAATGGTCCCGGTCATGATCTCTTCGCCGAAAATTTCCCGCACGCTTTCAATCTGCATCCCCAGTCCGGTACGGGGATGGCGGCTGTACAACACCCCCGGATAGGAATCATGGTTCCTGATGGTCCATACCATTTTTTGCAGGATCAATGCAGGAAACGTCACATGACCGCGCTGGAAGGTATAGATCAGGTCCTGGTTCCGTGTAAAGAAACTGTGGGAAACACTCATGAACATATTTGCCTGGTAATGCGCATCGTATAAAATCCTGTCATCTACTGCAGAGATTCTTTTAAAGAGAAAACTTATCCGCTCTTCGATATCCTCTGAAACTGAAGCACAATCACCTTTCGTTGACCTGAAAAATTCCTGTCGCGGACCCAGGATCTGGCATATCGACTGAAGGTTATTAAGGTAGATTTTATTGGCCACCGACCGACCGTACCTTTGTTCCAGCGACCGGAAACTTAACTTTGTAACCCCCACATTCAAATAGGTCGGCATCAGGCCGGGGATGTAATAGGGGGTGGCAGACCTGACAGCAAATATCAAAGCCTGGTCGGGATCGCCCAGCTTTTCCCCGGTCATCTGTTCAAGGTTTGAAATGGCCGCCGTCATAAAGGCTTCCCTGTCGCGGGCATCAAGCGAGTAGGAATGTGATGTCAGCACGCAAAAGTCCGGAACCGGATAGCCTTCCCGGTAGAGATCAAGCAGCACTTTCCCTTTCTGACTCAGCAGGATCTCATCATACGGATTGGTCGTTGAGGCCGGAACGACCGATTCATTTTCGATAAAAACCGGATTCCCGAATTTCGTTCTGAGAATATCGATGTAATGCGATAAAGCTGACTCCCGTTCCTTTGCAGCCCGGTCGTCATGCCGTGATGCAGCAACCAGCAGGTCAAGATAATGGCTGGCCTTGCCCCGGTCGGGCTGGCTCAACATGAAGACATCAATATTCTTTAATCTCAGGGTATGGTAAGTTTGGTCAGCCGGATCGATATATTCCAGCTCGGGATGAGGAAACCCAGCATGATCTCCCGGATGCGGATGACCACTATGATCGCCTGCATTTTGATCAGCGGCATGTTCTGCCAAAACCTGCTTTATTGTGAAATAATTCGGGAAGAAGGCTCTCAACCGGAATTCAGGATTGTTTTTCAGGTTCATAGTGTCGGGAATAACTCTCATGATGGCTTGATTCCTTTTGAAATACCCAAATGCTGCCGGGTCAGTTCTTCATCTCTATATAATCACCTTCAGCAAAATAGGTGGCATAAGTACTCCATTCATAGGATGCTCCACTGGAATCAATCCTCCAGAAAATATAATTGGCGTTCAGCAGGTCACCAGCCAGGTTGAGTTCTCTTGAAATTCCCAGGTAGTTATAGGAGGTGCAGATCAGGGGAAGCACACTTTTAAGGTGGCCAATATCCTGATTTCCTGTTGCCAGATAACAATAACCCAGGATGCGGACTGCATCGTATGCACTCAGGGTATTTACATTGGGCTGTAATCCTGTCGACAATTGAATCCTGGATGACAATGCTGCAGTGTTTTTGGGAGTGAAATCTGCTGTTCCAATGCCCATATTCAGGGCTGTAAAGTTGACCAGTTTCGCAAAACCTGCAACCTGCGGGTCGCTTGCCATATCATTGAGAACCGCATTGCCATCGCATCCATACCAGTTTATTGAACCTAAATCGGATTGGGTGAGGGCAGCGCTGAACATTGCGGTTGATTCGTCTATTCCAAAATAACAGACACCAACATTATCAGCACCAAATTGAATTTTGGCCTGGATAATCTGATTATTCAAACTGGCAGCAATGTCCGAAAAGTCAGTTGTGTTAGCAGGATAACTGATTGAATTAAGGATGAGCCCTCCTGACAATTCAAAATCAGTTTTAAAGGCATTGAAAAGTCCCAGTCCATAGTTGTCATTCCGCCAAACCGCAATAACCACTTCAATCCCGTCGAATTCCAAAAGTTTGCTGATGGCCTTTGATTGTTTAGTGTCATCAGGAACCAGGCGAAAAATGTTATCTGAAGGGATGGCGAGAGAAGGCGCCGTACTGTAAGCATTTAGCATGAGCATACCCTTGTTGTTAATTTGGTCCATCATTGCCATCAGTTCCATACTGGAGCCTGGCCCTCCTGCCAGCAGCCTGACACCCTGGGCGTATAGCCCGTCAAGAGCCTGAATGGCTGTTGCTGAATCCGATTTTGTATCCGCAAGAATCAGTCTGAGCCTTAAGGGGGATCCTGCGCTGTCCATTAAACTATTGAAATCATTTACTGAAAACTCCATCGAGGCCTTACCGAGTATTCCTTCGTCACTTGTCGACATTGGGAGCAATGCGCCAATCAGGATTTCATTTGTTGCAGGAATTACATCTGAAGATTCTTTTTTGCACCCGGCGATAATCATTATGGCACAACACAGGCTGAAACATAGTGGGAGAATATTTATTGTTTTTTTCATATTGCTGTTTTTAGTTATTTTAACACTATTCCTTCTTTAAAAAGGGTATGATACCTTTTGAAAAGATTGTGAAGATACATAAAACTTATGACCCTTATTTGCCTGATTTTTCAAATTTTCTAATTTCCTGACTTCAATTAAATCTCATTCTACCGTTTTTTGCAATGTAAAGTTTAAGAATTAACTTTACAAATATTTTAAACGATGGTACGGTGTATCTCCATTTGCCTTCGGAAGAAGTCTCAAATATAATAACCCCAGACTTTTTGACAATTGATTGTGAATGTCAGACAATCAGATGGTCATTGTTTGAGGAAAATTTTGCGCATCATGAACAATTGAATTTTTCAATAATCAAAAAAATAAACGAACAAAGATGAAAACAGGTAACACAAAATTCCTCTTTTGGACATTGACCGTATTACTCGGTATTTTCTCCGGAGTCGCCCGGGCGCAATGGAATCCAAACACCTCTGTAAACCTTTTGATATCAGGGCTTCCGACTGCAGATATTCAGTCAGCGTCAACAACCGATGGTAAGACGTGGATTGCTTTTTACCACGAAAACGCCGGCAATTACGATATGAGGGCACAGCTGATCGATGCCAATGGTTTTAAGCTGCTTGGCGCTGACGGCATGCTTGTCAGCAATCAACCAACCGGATCAGCCACCTTTGTTTTCAATGTGTGCGTGGATGCTTCAAACAATTTCATCATCGCATGTCAGGACAACAGGTCGGGAACCATGCAGGCAGTAATATACAAAATATCGCAGGCAGGCACCCAGCTATGGGGAACCGATGGAATTGTGCTGGGAGGCGGACTTGCTCCTTATCCTGCCACTTTAAGCAATGGGGAGGTAGCTGTTGCTTGGAACGCTGATGCCGGGAGCACCCTGAATATTCAAAAAATAACGACTGGCGGGACGCTGGCCTGGACGACTCCCATCGCAATAATGGTTGGATCATCCACAACAACCCGTGGTCAGATTATCGCTAATAACACCGGCAAATTTACCATGGTTTACCAGAAACGGGGTGTCGGGATATCAACAACACTGTATGCCCAGATGTTCGACAATACCGGTACCGCAATCTATCCAGCTTTACAGATCTGCAACCAGACAACCAGCGGGGCACGTTACTATTCCATTTCTGCCGAGGTGGATACCACCTATTTCGGATATTATAGCTCTTCAGGCAGCCGTTTTAATTCATTCCTTCAGAAAATCAAGCCCGACGGCACCATTCCATGGGGCATGAACGGTTCAAATTTCAATACCGCTGTCTCCCCGGCCGATCCTTATCAAGGGTTAACCAACATCAATATGGCACCAGGTACAAATTATGTCTGGTCAGTTTGTACCTTCAGTAATACAAACCAGACGCAATACGGCGTTTACATTCAGAAATTCCTGAAGACCACCGGCGCAAGAGAATTCACCGATGGCGCAAAAGTCGTGTATCCCATCAGCACCAGCAGTGACCAGCAGTCCGGGAATCTTGCCCTCGTTTCGAATACCCCCATGTTTTTACTTCATGACGTCGATGATAAAATTTATGCGACCAGGCTGGATGCCAGTGGCAATTTCATGTGGCCTGGAAACCGGGTTGAACTGAGTTCGACCACTGCCGGACCAGGGATACCGAAAATGCGGTACGGCTTTACACCGGATGGACCAAACCGGTGTGCGGGTGTATGGACCGAAAACAGGGGATCCGCCTACATGGGCTATGCGCAGGGAGTTTCGATCGGTGGACTTATTGCGGTAACCGTTGCAACCCAGGGAGGCGTACCCGCGACCATCACCACCCTTGGGGGAACCTTGCAGATGGTGGCAACAGTGATCCCTGCTGCGGCAAACCAAAGTGTTACCTGGAGCATCGTCCCTGGATCAGGAACTGCATCCATCAGCGCCGGAGGTTTAGTGAGCGCGCTTACCAACGGCACAGTATACGCAAAGGCCATCGCAGTTCAGGATAATACAGTAAAGGATTCCCTGATGATCACCATCACGGGACAACCATCAACACAGCCAATCGTGGTCACACTCGCTGCCACAGGGTTGACCGGAATATCAGCGGTACTCAATGGGACCGTTAATGCCAATACCTTGAGCACTTCCGTCTCTTTTAACTGGGGGCCGACAGCAGCTTACGGGAATACCGTTGCCGGAATCCCTCCTACTGTTACTGGTACCACGACCACCCCGGTACTGGCCAATTTATCAGGACTGCTTCCGGCTACAACCTATCATTTCAGGGTTACCGGAACAAATGCATCAGGAACGAGTTATGGCAATGACCTCACCTTTACAACGGCAGCGGCTGCGCCGGCTGTTATCACCAATCCGGCAACGAATATCGGCGGAAATGATGCGCAATTGAATGGTTCGGTCAATGCCAACAACACCGCTACGACGGTATCTTTCGACTGGGGCCTGACTGCCAGTTACGGGAGCAGTGCAACAGCGATCCCGGCAACCGTGAATGGATCAACTCCCACGGCAGTCTTAGCAAACCTCAGCGGACTTTCAGCCCTCACCACCTATCACTACCGCTGTAAAGGGGTTAACAGTGCAGGTACAACCTACGGAGCCGATATGCAATTTACAACAGGGTGCCAGGCTCCCTTGACTCCCGGCTCCATCACCGGCAGTGCGACTGTTTGCCAGAACCAGGTCGGGGTTGTTTACAGCGTGGCACCGGTCACCTTTGCAACAGGCTACAATTGGACAGTACCGGCCGGCGCCACCATCACCGCAGGAGCAGGAACCACCGCCATAACAGTGAGCTATTCCCCTTCTGCAACATCAGGGAGCATAACGGTTGCCGGCACCAACACATGTTCACCGGGTCCCATCTCATCGTTAGCAGTAACGGTAAACTCCCTCCCAGTTCCCACCATCACGGGTTCAAACTCCATCTGTATCGGCTCGGGTAATTACAATTACATCACGGAGGCAGGAATGAGCAATTATGCCTGGACTATAACCACAGGGGGGACTATTGTATCAGGAGCAGGGACCAATTCTATCCAGGTGCAATGGAACACTGCCGGAGCCCAATCTGTAAGCGTTAGCTACACCAATACCAGCGGTTGTCAGGCACAGAATCCATCGGTATTCAACGTCACCGTCAGCAACCTGCCTTCTGCTGCCGGATCAATTACAGGAACCAATTCGGTGTGTGCCGGAAACCAGGGTGTACCTTATTCCGTTGATCCGATTACCGGAGCAATTGCTTATGTTTGGACACTTCCAACCGGCGCAACCATTTCATCGGGCAGCGGGACCAATGCGATCACTGTTGACTTTGCCAACGATGCCGTTTCCGGGGCGATCACTGTTGCCGGGAATAATATCTGCGGCAATGGCGGCAGTTCCAGCCTCAGTTTAACCGTGAATCCCAAACCTGATACGCCGGTTATCACAGCTAATGGAAATTTGCTCACATCAAGCGCCCCTGCAGGAAACCAGTGGTACCACGATGGAACCGTTGTTTCAGGCGCCACAAGTCAAACCTATAATGTGCCTTTAACTGCACCGGGATGGTATTGGACTGTGGTAACCATAAATGGCTGCGAATCCGACACTTCCAATCACATTTATGTGCTTGAGGTAGGCACGATCGAAAATCAGAGCGCCCTTGTGAATATATTCCCGGTTCCCAGTGATGGTCATTTTACAATTACCATCAGGACTTTAACAGAAACTTCATACCATCTGGAAATCTTTAATACGCTTGGGGCGAATATTTACCGTGGAAAAGCGATCACCGTTAACGGGACAACTGAAATTCCGGTCGACCTGCGCCCCATCGCTGATGGGCTTTATACCATCATCCTGCGAAATAAAGAAAACCATATAATGCAAAAGATGGTAGTCAGGAAGTAGTTAAGATACTTTAATAACCTTTTTCACCACAACTGTCTTGCCTGATTCAAAAACCAGGTAGTAAACACCAGCAGGGATTGATGCAAAATGAATGTTAACAACTTGTTTCCCTTCATGGATGGATTTATTTGGCAATTCTTTCATCAGTTTTCCCGAACCGGCATATAGGGTCATTCTCAATGTTGCATTGGTGGATGAATTCACTTCAATTGTCGCAGCATCCTGCACCGGGTTGGGGCAGACATCTCCGATGCTGAGCGACAGATTCGCGTATGATTCATCCATTCCGGCTGAAGGATTATAGTAAGCGCTGTAAACGCCATTACCATGGGTTCCAACCGCAATAAAACCGTCAGTCGACCTGGCATCGATCATATCAATGATCACATTCCCGATGGAAGTACCCCCTTCCCTGGTCCACATGGTAGCGTCACCATTCAGTTCTCTGGTGGAGAAAAGGCCGCTGGATGTACCGGCAAAATAAACTTTGCTCCCCTTGTACTGCATTTTTTTAGTACATCTCACCGAGGGTCCGTTCCCCGATCCATCAGGATACTCTTCGAGATTGCCGCCGACCGCTATCCAGGTTTTACCACCGTCGGAAGTATGGAAAAGGCTTAGCACGCCATAATTTGAGAAGGTCACCATCACCTGGTCGGCATCGATCGGCTCAACATCGATATGGGCGATGAAGGCATTATCGGGAAAATTCGTACCGGTAATCTCAACCGGGACCGGATTCCCGGTGTGGGCATTGTCAAGGCGGTACAGTTTCCCCAGGTTGGTGCCGTAATAAAGCCGGTTTGCAGGTATCATGGATAGCGCAAGCGTGCTGATTTCAGCAGCATTGCCCACATTCACATTGCTCAGGTGGCTCCATCCCTGGTTTCGCAGGCTGGAATCGAATGCTGACGCTTCCAGGTCATCTTTGCGCCAGATACTGGTGATCGTTGGCAGGTAAAAGGTCCTGTAATTATTCTGATCCAGTTCCATATTCTGGTAAAAGGGGAAAAGGGAGTTACTGCCCATCACCGGGTCATAATATTTCAACAGGGTATCGGGAAGCTGTGGAAAGATATCAATGGCATGCATGGTATTATCAAAACGGGTGGTCCAGATATTCCCGCTGTAGGCTGAGATGACACTGTATTGCCAACCAGGAGCAACGAGGGAGGCGAAACCATCGTAACAAATATCAATGTCGAACCACAATTCCGAGGGATTATCAGTAATGGTGTAATACCAGTTATTATCCTGCAATCCTCCCAGGATCCAGTCGTCGCCTGAAGCGCCATGATCGATGGCAACGCTGTAAAACTGGGTGGTGGTGAGCTTGTTGTTCAATCGTTCCCATGACATGCTGCTGCTGTCGGCCATGCAGTTTGGCGTTGAATATATCCCTCCGTCGTTGGCCACAAACATTGTCGCAGGGTTGGATGGAAGAAAAGTCACGGCATGCATATCGGGATGCAGCTGATTCAGGGAATCCATATCATACGGGTATCCTCCCAAATAGGTGGACATCAGGCTGTCGGCAAACCCATTGTCAGAGCGGTACATATTCATCCCGCCGAGGAATACAACATCCTCGTTGTCAGGCTTGACTCCCATTGAAAAACAATATCCGCCGTAAACCACCAGTGCAAAAGGGAAACTGTTGATGGATCCATTGCCTCCGCCAGGAATTCCATGGGTACGGTTTTCCCAGGAAGCCGATGAAGTAATGGGATTCCAGGTCATCTTCCAGAAGGTGTTTACCGTATTGGTATAACCATTAAAAGGATTGAGATCGGGAGATTGAGATTCGGTAAAAACATACATGACCTTCTCATTCGACGGGGCAATTGCAAGGCGCGTTACCCGATTATCCGTCGGAAATCCTGCCGGGGTTATTTTTTCCCAGCTGATGCCATCGGCCGACCTCCAGATGCCTGCTTTTCCCGGAGGCTGAACCGAGAGGCAAAAACTTCCCATGGCTGCGTAAAAATTCCCATCTGAGGTTACGGCCAGGTCGGTGCAAAACGATTTGTTTTCGATATCGCCAAGCACCAACTGCCAGCTCGAGCCGCCATTTTCCGAGCGCATAATGGCTCCGTAGCAGGCTGCATAAACAATGTCTTTATCCATCCTTGCCGGATCGATGACGATCCGCCAGACACCCTGGAATATTTCCAGCAGGTTGGCCTGGGAGGCAACCTGGGTGGATGCCAGCGGTTGCCAGGAGGCGCCATTATCGGTCGATTTGTATATGCCATTACCGATCCCGATGGTTCTCGCATTGGTACTGATGTTGCGGTCGGTCGTACTGAGCATTTCGCCCGTGCCGTAATACCAGATATGATGCTTCCCCGGCCTGGTATCCTGGACCAGGCAGGTGGCGCTTTGTTCTGCATCGGGAGCGGTGGTTTTATGCCAGTTCAGACCACGGTCGGTTGATTCCCACATTCCACCTGAGGCGCTTCCGGCCAGCAGGTGGTTCTCATTATCCACATCAACCGAAATACAAAGCATGCGACCCCCAATATTGGCCGGCCCACGCCATGTCCACGACTGCCCCTCTCCTTCCCGATACATGGGCAGTTGCGACACATAGTCCAGCTCCCTGGCCCGGATCCCCGGTGAAATCAAACCTGTTCGCGGATCTCTGAGCTTAGAAAATTGATAATCGGCCATCATGGCAAGGAGTCCGGGTTTTGACATTTTCTTATGACTCCCGCCGATTTTCGATCCATCCCGGACATCAGCCGGTACGATAGAGTTTTGATAAAGAAGGAAGCAAAATAAGAGTACAAGGCCTCCTGCAGCAGCAAAAATAACATGTAACTTTTTCATTTTGGACTTTGTTATAGGATAATCAGGTCTTTAAGCGGTTAAATCTACAATAAAAATGCCTGAAAGTCAAGTAAAACAGATCATTTATCTATCAAAATGAGGACAGGCTTGCCTAACTTCTGATGGATGAGAAGTAATTTTTGCCTATCTTTGCATTATGCTGCAACTTTTTATCTATTTCCTGCTTACCCTTGTTCCTTCAATGAATAAGGCTGAACCCGGTAATCCGGCTGCCGGCATGGATGATCGGCGTGACCTTTTTACTGTGCTGCAATTGTCAGAGAAGGGATTATCACAGGAGGTATTCCAGCTTGCTTTAAAAGGATACAGGAAGCTGGAGAACGATGGTAAACTCCGGAATTCCGGGATTCTGACAATTGTTGACTTTTCCCAATCGAGCAAGAACAAGCGGCTCTATGTCATCGACCTGCTGCACAAAGTCATTTTATTCAACACCTACGTAGCCCATGGCCGAAATACCGGCGATGAATTCGCAAAGCAATTTTCAAATATCTCTGGTTCCTATAAAAGCAGCCTTGGATTTTATATAACCAAAGAAGAAATATTGGGCGCCAGCGTTGGATTGTCGCTGATCCTTGATGGTGTGGAAAAGGGTTTCAACGACAATGCACTGAAGCGTGAGATCATCATTCACGGGGCGGATTATGCAACTGAAAAATTCATCCGGAAAACCGGACGGCTCGGCCGAAGTTTTGGTTGTCCATCCCTGCCACCAAATATGATCAAACCGGTTGTGACAACCATCAAGGAAGGCACCTGCCTTTTCATATACCAGGCCGATCAAAACTACATCAGCCATTCCAGGCTGCTTAACTGACCATCAATCGAATTTAATTATCTATCCTTGCCTTAATATGCTCAAAGTAATTTTATTATCGTTGTTGATCGTTGCCCTTGCCATCGCGGCCATTGCAATCAAAATGTTTGTCAAGAAAGAGGGTGAATTTAAAAAATCCTGCTCCAGTGTTGATCCGGCAACCGGGAAACGATTGGGATGCACCTGCGGTAATGCTGAAGGCGGAGAGGCATGTGATAACAAGGCAAATGAGCCGGTGTGACAAACATCCTTAGTTAGGAAGGAAAACCATTATCTGGTTCTCTTAAACTCCAAAATCATCAAAAGCGATCATCTCCTTGGGAACGCCATAATCATCAAGCATTTTAAGTACCGCGGAGTTCATCAGGGGTGGTCCGCAAATATAATACTCAATCTCCTCGGGTTCAGGATGGTTCTTCAGGTATGTATCAATGATCACCTGGTGAATGTATCCGACATGTCCATCCCAGTTATCTTCCGCTTCAGGTGTCGAAAGGGCGACATGTAACGAAAAGTTGGGATTCATCTTTTGGATCTCTTCAAACTGATCGATATAGAATAGCTCCCTGCGTGACCGACCGCCATACCAGAAAGTGGTCTTACGCTGACAATTCTTCGTTTTGAACAGGTCGAAGATGTGCGAGCGCATCGGGGCCATACCTGCGCCACCACCAATGAACATCATTTCCCGGTTCGTATTTTTTATAAAAAACTCTCCGTATGGACCTGAGACGGTTACTTTGTCACCGGGTTTCCGTGAAAAAATATAGGATGAACAGATTCCCGGATTGACATTCAGGTAATTGTTGGCATTGTGATCCCAGGGTGGTGTGGCTATGCGGATATTCAACATGATAATATCATCTTCCGCAGGATGGTTGGCCATGGAATAGGCGCGAAAAATAGGTTCGGGATTCTTCATCTTGAGATCCCACATCTTGTATTTATCCCATTCATCCTTAAACTCCTTGCCGACAAGGATATCCTTTCTGTAATCCACCTCACATTTGGGAACATCGATTTGTACGTATCCTCCGGACTTGAATTCAAGTTTTTCCCCGGGAGGCAGCTTAACAAGAAATTCCTTGATGTAGGTGGCCACATTGCGGTTGGACACGACTTCACATTCCCATTTTTTAATGCCAAAGATCTCCGGATCAATAGCTATTTTCATATCCTCCCTGGCCTTTACCTGGCAACCTAGCCGCCAGTTATTTTGTTGCTCTTTTCGTGTGAAGTAACCCACCTCGGTCGGAAGGATACTCCCCCCGCCATCAAGTACCTGGCACTTGCACATGGCACATGTTCCCCCGCCCCCGCAGGCTGATGGCAGGTAAATCCCATTCTGGGCCAGGGTTGTCAACAGGGTTGAACCCGGATCAACCTCCAGTTCCTTCTCTTCGTTGATCGTTAATTTGATTTTTCCCTGGGGGCTCAGTTTCTGCCTGGCATAAAGCAATATGCCGACCAGGAATAGCAATATGACCAAAAAGACGATAATGCTTGTTAAAACGGTAAATCCGATGCTGATTTGAAGAAACATGTCCTATTTTTTGTTCGCGCTTAAATCTTAATTCCCATAAACATCATAAATGCTATTCCCATTAACCCGGTAATGATAAAGGTGATGCCCAGTCCCTTGAGTGGGGCAGGAACATTGGAATAGCGCATTTTTTCACGTATGGCTGCAATGCCAACGATGGCAAGAAGCCAACCAATACCAGAACCCACTCCGAACGCGGTTGCCTCGGCTACCGATTGATACTCACGCTCCTGCATGAACAATGCTCCACCCAGGATAGCACAGTTCACGGCAATTAATGGCAGGAAGATACCCAGCGAGTAATTAAGGGCGGGTGAATATTTTTCAATGATCATCTCAACCAGTTGTACCATGGAGGCAATAACGGCAATAAATACAATAAAGGTCAAAAAGTTGAGATCAACATCAGCAAAATCAGGCCCCAGCCAGGATAATGCTCCGGCTCCAAGGAGGTACTCATTGAGCAGGTAGTTAACCGGAACCGTGATACCCAGTACAAAAACAACGGCAATCCCTAATCCGACAGAGGTCTTGACAGTTTTCGACACGGCAAGGTAAGAACACATGCCGAGGAAATAGGCAAAGATCATGTTGTCGATGAAGATGGATTTGACGAATATGCTAATTAAATCCTGCATGGTAAGATTTATTGAACTAATTCAGATTATTTGTTTTCAATAAGTTCGCGGTATCTTGAACGCTGTATCCAGATGATGACGCCTACGAGGATTAATGCCATCGGCGGCAGGATCATCATCCCGTTATTCGCATAACCGATCTTATAAAGACCTAGCTGCTCCATCACAGGATATCCCCAAAGCGTCCCTGAACCAAAAAGTTCCCTGAAAAACCCGACGATTATGAGTATCATGCCATAACCCAACCCGTTCCCAAGACCATCGAGGAAAGATGGCCAGGGTTTGTTGGCCATGGCAAAGGCTTCGAACCGGCCCATGATGATACAATTGGTAATGATCAGTCCGACAAATACCGACAACTGTTTGCTGACATTATAGGCGAAGGCCTTCAGAAACTGGTCGACCACGATAACCAGCGCTGCGATTACCACCAGCTGCACGATGATCCGGATGCGGGGTGGAATAGTTTTTCTCAGCGAAGAGATAACCACATTTCCCATGGCAGTCACAAAAGTAACCGAGATAGCCATGACAAAAGCGGGCTCAAGTTTGGCTGTAACAGCAAGGGCAGAACAGATCCCCAGCACCTGCATGGTGATCGGATTTTCACGGTTCAGAGGCGAACTCAACAGCTTCTTGTTCTTAGAAGAAAATAATGGTTCCCTTTCTTTCGCTTCCACACTCATATCTTGACATTATTTTTAACGTACGACAGATAATTTTCGAGGCAATTTTTCAACATTTCTCCAACACCATTGCTGGTAATGGTACCACCTGAGATGGCATCAATTCCATGGATCTGCATGGCAGGCTCAAGCATAGAAGCGCCGCCTTTTACCACCAGAATGGAATTGAATTTGCCGGAATCATCAAATATTTTTTTTCCGATAAGCTGGTCCGAAAACTCCTTTTTGTCTATTTCAGCTCCCAGCCCGGGAGTCTCTTTATCATGTGAAAAGGCCGCGCCGATAATTTCGTTGAAATCGGGCCCGAAAGCGATATTGCCATATAACGGTCCCCAAAGTCCAACACCGCGGACCGGAACAATAAAGATTGTATTCCCGTCAACTTCAGCAATATAGAGCGGACTCAGATAGGGATCTCCCATTTTCTTGTTGTAGAGCTCCTTTTTAAGATCGAGACCAAATGCTCTGACCGACCCCTTTTCCATTTTGCCGCCCTGGTAAATACCTGCGACCTGACCATCCTGATCGATAACAATTTCCGATTTAATATACCTGTCGTATAACTCCTCGGCATCATCCATTGTTGCTTCGACATTGAGCGCTGCAAGAATTCCCTGGATCTTGGCAATGGTCATGTTTTTCTCTTGTCGCGACTGCAACAGCAATGCCGTTAAGGAGAGCAGCGCCGCGACGACGATCACCATGATTGATGAATAGAGAAATATGTATCGGTTGCTAAACATGAATTGTTAATTTTTGATATTAAATAATCATTTGACAGGAACCTTTTGCCATCTTTTCCTTCTTCTGCTAATGTTTGCCTGAACCACATAGTGGTCGATGAGCGGGGAAAATACATTCATGAATAGGATGGCCAGCATCATCCCCTCCGGGTATGCCGGATTGAAAACCCTGACCATTATGGCAAAGAGACCTATGAGGAAACCATATATGTATTGTCCTTTGAGTGTTTGCGCTCCGGTAACCGGGTCGGTGGCCATGTAAACTGCGCCAAATGCAAATCCACCCATCACCAGGTGGTGCCAGGCCGGGATGCGCATATAATCATTGATGGCAACCAGGTTGAATATCCATCCCATCACCAGTCCGCCAATTACCACCGAAAACATGATCCGCCAGCTTGCCACGCCGGTAACCAGTAAAATGAAAGCCCCGATCATAATGGCCAAAGTGGAAGTTTCTCCAATGGATCCGGGAATAAATCCCAGAAACATGTCCAGGGGGGAGGGTATTTTATCAACTGCGCCTACCATGGCATCACCGAGTGGTGTTGCACCAGAATAAGCATCCGGTTTATCAACAATCCAGACCTTGTCGCCCGAAATATCTTTGGGGTATGCAAAAAAGAGGAATGCCCTGGCCGTCAGCGCCGGGTTCAGAATATTCATTCCCGTTCCGCCGAACACCTCCTTGCCAAATATAACCGCAAACGCCGTGGAAACTGCCACCATCCAAAGCGGAACATCCGGCGGCATGACCAGTGGAATCAGCATCCCGGTCACCAGGAAGCCTTCGTTTACTTCATGCCCCCGTTTTTGGGCAAAGAAAAATTCAATGGCCAGGCCGGTCACATAGGATACAACCACAATGGGTATCACCTGGAGGAACCCAAACCAGAAGTTCTGCCATAGGTCGGTTGCGACTCCGTTAGCAAGATAATGCTGATAACCAACATTCCACATACCAAAGAGCAGCGGGGGCATCATGGCCAGAACCACCATGCTCATGGTCCTTTTCAGATCAACCGCATCCCGGATATGACTTCCGGAAAATGTCACCTTATCGGGAACAAAGAGAAAAGTCTCAAAAGCATCAAAAGTAGACTGAAGCTTTTCGTACCTCCCTCCCTTCTCAAATTGGGGCTTGATCTTGTCAAGATATCGTCTCAATCCTTTCATTACAAACAATACTAAGTATTTTGATATCAGGTTGTCTCTATGCGTATCATCTCCAGCCCTTTACGCACTATGGACTGGATCTCTATCTTCGAAGTATCAATGAATTCGATCAATGCAAAATCTTCCGCATCGATTTCATAGATACCAAGGTTTTCCATCAAGTCAATATCCTCCGCTAAAATTGCTTTCAGCAGTTGCATCGGGTAAATATCAAACGGAAACACCTGTTCATATTTTCCGGTCATGACAAAGGCCCGCTCACCCCCATGGATATTGGTATCCAGAGCATACCCCTTCTTTGGCAACATCCTGGACAGGAACATATTGTAAAAGCTGAACTTCGTCAAACCAGGTAAAGCCCAACCTAAAAATTCGTGATAATCGCCTTCGGGGATAACAGTGACCTGCGAATCATAGAATCCTGCGAAACCATCACTCGTTACCTGAGTTCCGGTAAGCACATTGCCGCTGATATAGCGTGCAGCGCCTCCGGTAACATTGTTGTTTAACATGTCCTGTAGTGAAGCTCCAGCCAGGGACTTGTAATAGGCAGGCTTATTAACCATGGATCCGGTCAGGGCAAAAATCCGGGTCGCATCATAAGTACCGGAGAGGAACAATCTCCCGATCATCAACACTTCCTGCGGGCGAAGATACCATATCAGATCCCCTTTGCCGATCGGGTCGAGTCGGCTGACCTGGGTACTGATGTTCCCGGCCGGATGGGGTCCTGTGAAGCGGTTCAACTGAACACCCCTGGTCTCGAGGAAAATCCTGGATGTAGCAGGATGATCCTGCACATTCAGGTGTACTTTCCCTGTGGTAAGCTTTAACAGGGCGTCAATTCCTGTTTGGAATGCCTTTTCCTGGCCTTCAATGATATAATTAAAATCCGGGGCGAGGGGATTGGTATCAAAGGCAGAGATAAAAATTGCTTTCGGGATGTCACCCGGTTTGGCGATGACACTGAAAGGTCGTTGTCTGATGACAGGCCAGACACCGCTTTTCAGCAACTTATCGACGATTTGATCACGCGACAGGGAATTGGGTTCAGCCTTTCCAAAATCAATATATTCAATCTGGCTATCCGCTTCAATAACAATTTCAAGCAAAACCCTTTTGGGACCCCTTCGGATTTCATGCACCGTTCCGCTAACCGGTGCAGTAAAGATGATCTGCTCCTGTTTTTTGTCAGCATAAACCGGTGCACCCGCTTTGATTCTATCCCCTTCCTGAACAATAACTTTTGGGAATAACCCGATAAAATCAATGGGTTTGCACGCATATGTCCGGGGAGAGATGGTGACCGTGTTTTTTGCAGCCTCGCCAACAATTTTAATATCAAGACCTTTCCTGACTTTAATGGTCGCAGACATCATAACTACATATCTATATGAATGAGGCCGCAATGTTACGAAAAATTTTGTTTGAAACTTCAACCCATGATGATTTCCTTTATGATCATCCGGGATCTAAGTTATACTCATTTTGACATAATTGCGAATGCAATCAAGGTCGGATGCAGTAATACAGAGCATTAGAGTTTGCAATCATTTTCAAACTCTAACAGCCGAAGTATTAAAAAGTCGACCAGACAAGGAATTGGTCGAAAAACAGGATTAAACCACTATGTGATAAGAAACAAAACTTGGGATCGACTCTTAGTTCGCCCTGTTATTGAAGTATAAGTTTCTTCATCTCCGATCCAAGATTGGTCCGGATCTTCAGGATATATATCCCCCTGGGGTATTGTGAAACATCGAGCTGCAGTGATTTTCCATTCCAGGTGAACTGCCCAACCGTTTTCCCCGCAATAGTAAGCAACTCTATTTGAGATGTTTGCATAGTCGTGGCTCCAACTGAGTATACCTCAACACTCCCGGAGGCAGGATTCGGCCTGACATTGATCCGTGATGTTGTTGAATGCTTGTTATCCATTCCTGTCAGCAGCGGATTGTCCGAAAAGACTACCAGGTTGCACGCGACATCCAGTACCGGGTTGAATCCATCGTCACAATCGGCGCAGGTAACTCCCGTAACGCAGCTGGGATTGTTTGGATGGCACAGATCAACATAATTCTCATAAAAAACATATTTCAGCTCCACATTCTGCCCTGCTACATAGGGTGTCATGTTGTAGTCAAACCACTGGGCTATGGCGCCCGGGCACCAACCGGCCCGGTTATGATACCATGTACCGTTCTGGGGCTGGCATGCATCGGGATTCGGACTGCAGTCGTACCAGTTATGCTGGTCGAAGGTCTCCTCACCATTAACCCAGATGTGATGTGTCGCATCATAAAATTCGGCGGCATTGCTGGTATTCAGGTCTCCCCATCCATGGCCCGTTGAAACCAGCTTAAGTTTGGCTGCAACAGCTTCATCAGGAAATTCGAAAGTCTGATCTTCTACGGGCTGTAGGTTGGCATAATCCCCGAACGGATAAACCTCATTCCAAACCTCATGAACCGAACTGTACAAATAGGGCGGGGTTCCTTTGGTGTAATTCAGCGTCAGCTTATAATAGTATCCATTGTCGAGGGTGGCGCAATTAAACCTGAATTCCGCCTTGCCAAGCAGCAGCGACATATAATCGGTCAGATTGATTGAATGTGAACAGGCGACCCCGTATGGCGTGATATAGCGGATGATCTCATACCACTGTCCGTTGTGTCCCTTCAGATCAACACTGGCTACCCGGTCCCATTCGCCGCAGCCTCCCGGAGGACAGGTTACTGACAGGGTGGCGTTAATCTGGTCGAATGCACCCAGATAGGATGGTAATTCGGCCTCAACAGTTTGGGTGACATTGTTCGGATTCAACCATACATTTTGCGCTGCGATCACCTCCATATTTGAGGCATCGGCAACAATATTGATGTTAATCGTTTCCTCGGCAGAAGCCCCGTAATTGTTTGTTGAAATGATGGTCAGGGTATAATTACCCCAATTGGGGGGCGTCCACCAGGCAATAAAGTGTCCGTTAAGAAATGTCTGTGCCGGGATTGTCTCCGAGTTTATCCTGAATTTCACCTCCTGAACATTGAACAGTGCCGGATAGGCGATCGTTGAATAAACAGAGAGCAGTATCTTTGAAAGGGCCGGTACATACACATCGCCTGCCAGCGGATGCCTCACGTCGATCTCGGGCACATGCAACATCGGATCTAACACCATGAACTTGTTAATAACCGGTACCGCTGCGTTAAAGGTGCCATTGCCCGGTTGCGTGGCCTTGATGCTTACCTCGCCCGGAGCGCCGGTGAGGGTTATGGTATTACCGCTGATGGTGGCCGGACCTGATAGTACCTCGAATAACACCTGAAGTCCCGAGGTGGCTGTTGCTTCAATATTAAACGGGGGATCGGTAGTGAGATGATCCGGTATCTGCGGAAAAGAGATGGCCTGATAACCCGGATCAAGTGTGCCGTTGAAATTCGAAGTCGCCCCAGTCAGGGCGAAATTCATCAGGTCGCCATCCCGGTCGCCGGTACCAATTTCGCAATCAAGCTTGGTTATGGAGGTATTGTTCCCACCGGGCACGCCCTGGTTGAACTTGTAATAGAGTTGCAGATTAGCTTCTGTGCCAGTCAGCTCATTGGCCATCATATCCTGGATCTCGGTCTGCGATAACGCCTTATCCCACACAGTAACCTCATCAACCCTTCCGCCATAAACAAAATTAAAGCCTCCCAGGATGCTTTTACCAATGCCGAAGGTCACCGCCGGGCCAAGGAAAGTGCCGGAGGCCGGCTTACTGCCTTTCATGATCCCGTTGACATATAATTTGATCGCGGTCCCATCGTAAATCCAGGCAATGTGCTGCCATACCTGCGGAATGACCGTGTTGACCGGAGAAACATATTCGAAAAAGCCTGCCGTGGTGACAATGCGGCATTCCATGACCCCGTTGTTCAACTGGATCAGATAAAATTCCGCGGTTCCGGAACCGGCACGAAATCCCATATAACCCTGGCCATAAGCGAGTGCATCGCAATAAAACCATCCGGTTATCGACAAGGCATTGGTCCCCGAAACATACTGCGAACCATTCGGCAACTGAACAAAATCGTCCACCATATCAAAATGAAGATACTGGTTTGACTGTGAAACCAGCAGAAATGGCTGCAACATCAGCACAATGATGAGCAGCAGTTTAAATCCAGGGTTGAACTTTTTCATGGTGTTTGGGTTTTAAAAGGTTACAATTAATTTGGTATCCACCAGATTTTATTTTCAGGTTTATCGCCACCCTGTGCTGCAATGGCAGCTGCACAATTGGCTCCATTATATTCAGTTTCCGATGGCGGGTAGGGTAGCCGGAAATGACCAATGGGAGCGCCTTCACGCGGAGTTTTGCCTGTTCTCCTGACGAGGGCGTATATTTCCCATGGCTGACGGAAAGCATCCAGCATCCATTGGGTATAGATGAATTCCAGTTTCTCCTCTTCAGTTGAAGCATTCCAGCTGCCATAGCGCATCAGCACCGACGATGCATTCAGATCGTCAGGAATGGGAATCATCTCCGGGAAGGTCATGCCTGATAAAGGAAGTTTTGAATTTTCCGCAACTTTCATCCACCATTCAACCGATGAATTCACACCATTCATGTACTCAATATCGGCCAGGTCCTTGTTCTCCGCAACGCCTATCCCTCTGAAATAAGCCTCCGCCTTAAGAAAATGAACCTCCGCCCCGGTGATGAAAATGATGGGCATGTAGTAAATGTCACTGACTATGAAATAGTTAAACGGAGAATAACGACAGGTTTCTCCTTTGATGCTGAATGCGCCGGTCTGATCCCTGTGCCCGTCGTAGGGTATCCCGCCTTCTGAAGGCGTTGTGGCATCAGGAATCTGGGGAAATGGCACCCATTGATTGACATTGTTGGTTTCAAAGAAAATATAGGCCCGTGGATCGAAAATACCGCTTCCGTCCGTACTGTCGTGGTCCGAGAGCAGGTGCCAGATGTTGGAACCCATCCGGAGGTTCTTGTGCTCGCGGAATGACCAGCTCAGGCTTTCATTTTTAAAACCGACCGCAGCAGGCCATAAACAGGCGCTTTCAAGAACCGGTGCGGTCAGCCCATATCCAAGGAAAACAGGTCTGTCATTTTCGATAATGTCCCTTATGATGGCTCCTGCGATGGCAGGCTCCTTTTCCGCCATACGCATGGCATGCCTGAGCCGGAGTGAATTGGCCAGTTTCCTCCACTGCTTCAGATCACCGTTGAAAAGCTTGTCAAATCCGCTGAACGAAGTAAAGGGCTCAACACTTGGAGCTGTTTCGTCGATATTTTCATCTGCCCATTTCAGGTCATCGAGCAAAGCAAGGTATATGTTCATTTGCTTGTCAAATCTGGGGCGCAGGTATTCCAGGTTCTGAAATCCATATCCTGCCTGGCTGTATGGGATATCCCCGAAAATATCGGTCACCTTGAAGGTTTTAAGTGCCATGGTGATCTTCAGCATGGCCCTCATGTTCATCACCCCCGGAGAATTAGCATAGGTACTGAACCGTTTTTCCAGTTCCCTTATCTCTGGAAGCGCCCCGTAGTAATTACTCCAGATCTCTTCGGTACCCAATGTGAAATTCCCCCAGGCCTCCTTTGTCAAAGCGGCCTGCTGGGTTTGCTTATACAGGATTTCATTGTTCACGTAGAATTGTTCATTCCATCCAAGCTGCAACGACGAAATCACCTCGTTAAACAAGGAACCGTCGGTGGCCGAAGTAAAGGAACTCGGATCAGTGTTGATTTCCTCAAAATCCTTCCGGCAACCGGTAAGGATCAACAAAAGCATCAATAAAAACCCAGCCGTTCTATAGTTCCATTTCATGTTCAAATGGTTATCCTTTAGTAAATTCATTTTTTCTTCGTAATCAGTTTCATCAAATTATTAAAACATCGCTGAAATACCAAAGGTAAGCGACATGGTGCCCGGCAGCGATGCCCATTCAAATCCCTGTGCATTGCCCGATCCCATAAGACCCTCGGGGTTTATTTTATCGGGCAGCGTGGTGTATATGTAAAACAAATCCCGGCCAACGATCGATAAGGTAAGATTCTGAAATACCTTCAGCTTGTCGATGATCTTGTTCTGGAATGTATACGACAAGGAGATTTCCCGCATTTTTATCCATGAATTCTCGAGGATCCCGGGGGTTGAAAGTAACTTCCCCCATCCCCCGGCATTGGGAAGATATTTATAGTAATAATGCACCACCTTGTCATTGGGGGTCCCATCAGCATGAACCCCGTTGAGGATGATTCCGATGTTCGAGGTATTTCCGGCGGGATCCGTGTAGGGTAACCCGCCTCCTTCCCTTTCCAGCAAGGTCTCGGGACTTTGTCCGGTTTGCAGGGAGATCACATAGGAACCGCAATAAATATCCCCTCCCCATTTGGTATCAATCAACGCTGCAAGCCTGAATCCTTTATAAATAAATTCCGTTTGCCATCCTGCAATGAAGTCGGGCGAAGCGTTCCCGATCGGCACACGGGTGTCGGTTATCAGGTATTTTGTACCTTCGTCATTCACAATTGGCTGACCATTTTCGTGGTACACATAATCGTAACCATAGATGGTCCCATATTCATCCCCTTCCCTGAGCGCCATGGCGGGTCCGTTCAATCCCCAGATATCTGCCAAAGGATAGATCTCGGCATAATCGCCCAGGCTCTTCACATAATTTTTATTCCAGGAAAAGTTGATGCCCGACTTGATCACAAAGTCCCTGGTTTGAACCGGGATGGTATTTAAAATGATTTCGATCCCTGAATTGGTGATCACTCCCTCATTGATGCTGATCCCCGACGCACCCGAACTGACCGGGACAGGCAGGTTGTTTAAGATCTGTGAATAGCAGTGCTTGTTATAATATGTGAAGTCAACGTCAATCCGGCTTTCAAAAAAACCAAGGTTTACACCCAGTTCCCATGTGTTCACCCGCTGGGGCAACAACATGTATGGCGGAATGACCCCGGGAAAGGAGGCAGTTTGGGCACCGCCGAAAATCCCCGAGGAATAGTTGAAATCCAGCATATAGGGATCTGTATCGGTGGCGGAATTTGCAAATCCGCCCCTTACTTTAATGAAGTTAAGCCATTTAATCTTCTCCTGGATACGAAATGCCTCCGTGGCAATAAAACTCAGTGATACCGAAGGATAGAAATAGGAGTTGCTCTCCGGTGGCAAGGTGGATGACCAGTCATTCCTGCCGGTCAATTCAAGGAACAGGTAATCATCCCAGGCCAAATTCAGAAATGAGAAAACAGAATTGGTCCGCTCCCGCATGATCGACTCCCCGGGGCTCATGCTTCCCGGAGAATCACCGGGATTGCTCACCACCACCTCGCCCTGTGCATTGGTAACATAGGTGGGTGAGGTGAAATTATCGAAGGTATACCGGTTTGGGAAATACCATGTCCCGGAATGGCCCCTGATCTCATACAAATAGTAGTTCCAGCGGTTGGCCCCCACCGTGAATTTCACGTCCAGGTCCTGATGAAGGACTCCATTCTTGTTTGCTGTGATCAAACCTTCAAAAATATCGGAATAGGTACGGTTCAGGCTATTGGCATAATATCCCTCTTTGATCCCCAGAATGTCAATCGGCTTGTTATTGGTAGTGTACTGGTCGAGGTTGAAATCCCTGCCTGCACGTCCGGTAATGTTCAGCCATGGGGTGATGTCATAGGTCAGAGTCAGGGCACCAATGTATTTATCCCTTTTCAACGATGTATTGTTGTTGTAATAATCCCACCATAGAGTCGGGTTGATATAGAGAAACGGGATGCCTTCCTGCGGATTCTGGGAGCCGTCGGGATTCGCATAGTTTTCACGGTCGATCCCCTGGTAACTTCTTGGCCATGAATAAAGAAATCCCTTGCTGAATGACTCTGACGATTCGCCCAGCATGGGGCTGTTCAGCCGGTTGTAATTGATATACGAAAGAGTAAGGTCGGCCGAGACCTTGGATGAGATCTTCAACCCCGCGCCAAGGTTTATGGTGGTCCGGTTGAAATTGCTGTTGCTGATAATGGCTTTATTGTCCTGCCTGGTGATGGAGACGCGCAGGTTACCCTTGTCATTTCCTCCGGATGCTGAAATGTTGTGCGTTTGGGTCGATCCATCCTGGAATACCGATTTATAATTATCCGCCTGGGGTGAATAGGGCCGCATTTTACCATCCCACCATTTAACCATCTGGCCTTCCATCTTGGGTCCCCACGAAACCGCTGATCCATAGTAACCAAACTCTTCGGTGGTCGACCGGGTCTCTCCCTGCTGATTGATGATCAGGTTATCGGTTCCGTAAACGCCAGGGTAGAGCAATGTATCTCCGCTCATCGGGAAGGATGGGGGTGTGAAAGAGATCGGTCCGCCGGCACCATAGGTATTCTGCATCTCGCGGAACCTGTACGGATGCGTCCACTTATAGCTGTAACTGTACGAAACGCCCAGACCTTCCTGCTTTTTTCCGCGCTTGGTAGTGATCAGGATAACTCCGTTGGCTCCCCTTGAACCATAAAGGGCAGACGAAGCACCACCTTTTAGCACGGTATATGTTTCAATGTCCAGGGGATTTATATCCGCGATGGGATTTCCCCAGTCAACCCCGCGACCCACATTTTCCTGCCCCGGAATATTCTCCAGCGGAACGTTGTCGACAACGATCAGCGGCTGGTTCTTCCCACTCAGTGTGTTGTTTCCCCTGATAACAATTCGCGTCGAACTGCCTTCCACCCCGTCGCCCTGTGAGATCTGCACCCCTGCTGCACGGCCGATCATGCCATTTAGGATGTTCGGTGTATTCGACCGGATCACCACATCTGCATCGATGCGTTGGGTAGAATAACCGATTTCCCGCTGCTGGCGTTTAACACCGAACGCGGTGACCACGACTTCCTCGAGATCCCTGGTGGCAAGCAGCAACAGCACATCAATTTTCACTTGATTTCCGACTGGAATATCCCGTGTTTGATACCCAATAAAGCTGAATCTCAAGGTGTCTTTGGGCGATACTCCAGGCAGGGAATAATTGCCATCGATGTCGGTGGTGGTTCCTTTCACTGTGCCCCTGATCACCACTGTGACGCCGGGAATTCCTTTATCCTCATCCTCGGATGTTACTTTCCCTGTAATGGTTAAGGTTTGTGAAAATGCAAGATGACTAAAAGTAATGAAGAAGATGGAAAGAAGAAATTTGAATCGCATACGGGATTTGTATTTGATCAACCTGAAATCAATGGGGCCAAAGATATTAAATTTAATTTGTAATTTCGGCTGCTTATTTGTTGGCCGATGGGTAAAACACCGATAATAATTCATGTGTTGCGGGTATTAATTGCCATGTTACTGGTGGTGATGATTCTTTTCGGCGCGGCTATTTTCTATATACAAAATGAATCAAAAAAGAATATTGTCGAGGCAGCCCAGATCCTGAAAGAAAAAAATAAACCGTTGGAAATACTTGACAAGTGCATCCAGCAAGTCTACAATGTTGATAATGATTTCAGGATGTATACGCTGTCGTTCAGTCAGGCGTCATTCGATAAATACAGGAACCAGTTGAAGGTGATGGACGACCTTACTGATGAACTTAAAGCCAGTCTTTCGTCCGAAGCCGGGAAACAAAATTCGATCTATGCCCTGCAAGCCGGAAACAGGACCAAGGAAGCCATGCAGGCAAGTCTCGGGAGGCTGCGAAGGATGGCAGATTCATTGTTAAGTACAGCAAATTCTCTCCAGACAATTAAGGAGAGTGGGGGCAAGCCCGATATTGCATCAATCGAACAATACCATCCGGACCTTACCTTCATTCCCATTTCCGTCGATACAGTGAAGCAAACTACTGAAGAGACGACAAAGAAAAAAAAGGGATTCTTCAGCAAGGTCAAGACCTTTTTTAAAGGTGAGACCCAGACCACCAAGGTCAATAAGCAGGTCACAGTCAAATCAGGAGCTCAAACCCGTGCTGCTGGCGCTAACCGACCGCTCTCCATGGTCGATGTTGGCTGGGAGGTTGCCCGCCAGACCAACCAGTATTATGAGAATCAGTTAAAACAGCAGTATCAGCTGAATCAACAACTGAAAGACAAGGAAAAATCATTGATCGAGCTTAACTCCAATTTAATGAGTGCAATTTCCACCATTTTCAGGGAGTTGAAGCAAGATAACCTTATCCGAGAAGAAAGGGTCCAGAGCCTGGCTGTTGCAAATATATTAAAGTATTCGCGCATCATTGAATATTGTGTACTGGGAAGCATCGGGCTTGGATTCCTGCTGACTCTTCTGATCGCCCTCAACATCAGGAAGATTATCAAGTATCAGAAAGGAATTATTGCCGCCCGGAAAAAAGCGGAGGATGAAGCCGCCGAAAAAAGCAAGTTCCTGGCATTCATGAGCCATGAACTGAGGACCCCGCTGACTTCGATCGTCGGCTTCACGGAACAGCTGAAGGAATCCAACCTCGATCCTGTTCAGCAGAAATATGTACAGGCGATGAGTGGTTCGTCTGACATCCTTCTAACCACGGTGAACGACATCCTTGACATGTCGAAACTGGACTCCGGGAAATTCCGGTTTGTCAAATTCTCATTCCCGGTAAAACCGGTTTTTGAGCAGGTACTGAGCAGTCTCCGGCCGATGGCTGAAAAAAAGGAGATGCAGCTTGAACTTGTTTCCAGGGTACCGGATAACCTTTGCTTTGTCGGAGATGAGATGCGGTTGAAACAGGTGATCATCAACCTTGTGAACAACGCGATAAAGTATTCTGAGAAGGGAACCGTGACGGTGACGATTTCGGCTGAAAAGTCAAAAGGGAAGTCAAAACTGCAGGTCGATATTGCCGACCAGGGAATCGGCATTGACGAAGACAAACTGAATGATGTATTCAGCGAATTCTCGCAGGTACATGAGCAGTCAACAAAGAAATGGATCATCGGCACCGGGCTTGGGCTGCCGATATGTAAAAAGATCGTCGAACAGCAGGGAGGTAAAATATGGGTGACCAGCAAAAAAGGAGAAGGCTCCACCTTTTCATTTAGCATACCCTACCAGACCATTCTTGCCAAAGCTGAAGAACCTGAGCCGGCAGAGATCGTTTTCGACTACACCATATTCAATGACAAGAACATCCTGGCAGCCGATGATACCGAGATCAACCTGGTGCTCCTCGATTCCATATTCAGAAAGTGGGGGGCTTCCATTGACAAAGCCCGGAACGGGGCAGAGGCGTTGCAATTATTTAAATTAAAGGAATACCATCTCGTGCTCAGCGATGTGTATATGCCGGAGATGGATGGAATTGAACTTACACGGCAGATCAGGATCTCTGGTCGCCCCGCCAATAAAAATGTTCCGGTTATCATCCTTTCGGCAAACATGATCCAGGATGAAATTGAAAAGTTCAAACTGGCAGGTGTGAACGATTATCTCCCGAAACCATTCGTGGCGAAGGACTTGTACAAGGTTGTAAGCAAACAGCTGAAACTGACTACACCGTTGAGTTGAAGTCCTTGATTTCATTAATCTCAGCATTATGTATCTCCTAGGATATGACATCGGAAGCTCCTCCGTTAAAGCAAGTATCATCGATGCTGAAACCGGAGTTTGTACAGCAAGTGCCTTCTCCCCGAAGGAGGAGATGCCCATTTTAGCTTTTCAACCAGGATGGGCAGAACAAGACCCAGCGATGTGGTGGCAGAATTTGATACTTGCCACCCGCGAAGTACTTTCGAAATCAGCCATTTCACCAGGCGACCTGAAAGCAATCGGGATATCATATCAGATGCACGGACTTGTGATCGTTGATAAAGCGCAAAAGGTGCTCCGGCCTGCCATTATCTGGTGCGATAGCCGGGCTGTGGCCATTGGGAATAAGGCTTTCAGCGAAATAGGCGGGAAACGGTGCCTCGAACATCTTCTCAATTCGCCGGGGAACTTCACCGCATCAAAACTGAAATGGGTCAGGGACAATGAGCCAGCTATCTTTGACAGGATCTATAAAATGATGCTTCCGGGTGATTTTATCGCCATGCGCCTGAGTGGCGAGATAAATACAACTGCCTCCGGGTTGTCGGAAGGGATTCTATGGGATTTCAGGAGAAGTAAGCAAGCAACGCTGCTCCTCGATTACTATGGCATTCCTCCGGAGATGATTCCCGAACTTGTGCAAACATTTTCCTGCCAGGCCAGGCTATCCAGCCAGGCTGCGACAGAATTGGGTTTAACGCCCGGAACCGCCATAGGATATCGTGCCGGCGATCAACCCAACAATGCACTTTCTCTTAATGTCCTGCAACCCGGTGAAATCGCTGCTACCGCCGGAACATCCGGGGTAGTGTATGGGGTGAGCGATGAAGTCAGGTACGATCCGCAATCAAGGGTCAACACTTTTCTCCATGTTAATCATAATGATACCGAAACCAGGCTTGGCGTTCTGCTGTGCATAAATGGCACCGGGATCCTTAATTCTTGGATCAGGAAGAACATCCTTCCACCAGGAATCAGTTACGATGAGATGAATAAAATGGCATCGGGAATACCTGCAGGCTCCGGAGGGATCTCCGTGCTGCCATTCGGCAATGGTGCCGAACGCATGTTAGGCAACCGGGAAATTGGCAGCATGGTTTCCGGCATTAATTTTAATTTTCATACTGCTGCGCATCTTGTAAGAGCCGCCCACGAGGGTGTGGCCTTTGCCTTCAAATACGGGATGGATATCATGAACAGCATCGGAATTGAGCCCGGAATCATCAGGGCCGGATACGCCAACATGTTTCTGAGCCCTGTTTTCAGGGAGACCCTCGCCAATGTTTCTGAAGCAACCATTGAGATGTTCGACACCGATGGATCGCAGGGTGCGGCAAGGGGCGCCGGGATCGGAATTGGATACTATGCATCGCCTGGTGAAGCTTTTTCGGGATTGAAGAGGCGGATGATCGTTGAACCATCGAAAGATGCGGTTGGACAATCAAATGAGGCATATATGAACTGGCTGGGCGCCCTGGATAAGGCATTACGCATGGTGTAATGCATGGATCCTTCGGCTCCGCTCAGGATCCTTGTTGTAGCAGAAGGATCCTGAGCGGCACCGAAGGATCCTGAGCGGAGCCGAAGGATCCTGAGCGGAGCCGAAGGACCCTGAGCGGAGCCGAAGGACCCTGAGCGGAGCCGAAGGACCCTGAGCGGAGCCGAAGGACCCTGAGCGG
>Ga0074195_1000576_pt1 | contig 67766 bp, 62 predicted proteins | sample EPASupsiteHSE623_FD_64525 | JGI IMG/M metagenome (GOLD analysis project Ga0074195, IMG submission 64525) | Bioremediated contaminated groundwater from EPA Superfund site, New Mexico - Sample HSE6-23 | ecosystem: Environmental > Aquatic > Deep subsurface > Groundwater > Contaminated ...
CCGGCGCGCTGGGCAAACCAGTCTGGCAGATGTACACAAGGTACGAGGACTGGATGGACCTGGGGCAGGATCACATGCCATGGCATCCAAGCATGCGGTTGTTCTCCCGTGCATGGAATGATGACTGGGAAAGCGTGATCGAAACTGTGGCACAAGAATTAGGACAACGGTCAGCAACAAGCCAGTCCCACGAGGACGTGTGCCCTGTATGCCCTAGAGGGTACAGAGGACATTCATTTCAATCATGAAAAAAGTTGGTCGTAACGATTCCTGTCCGTGCGGCAGTAGCAGGAAATATAAGCACTGTTGCATGCTGCGCGATCAAGCTTGCGTGGTAAATAACCAGCCCAAAGCCTCATCGCAGTTGTTTCAGGTTCCTGAATCCATTCAGTCCGCAATAGATCATCATCAGGCGGGACGCTTGGCGGAAGCCGAAGCAATCTATCGGCAAGTATTGGCGACCGATCCGTCCAATTTCGATGCCCTGCACCTGCTGGGGGTCATCGCGCGGCAGGTTGGCAATTTGCAACAAGCCATCAATCTTATCGGTCAGGCTATCCAGCAAAACCCTTCCAACCCTTTTGCGCATTTCAATCTCGGAAACGCTTTCAAGGATCAAGGCAGCCTGGATGAAGCAATCACCAGTTATCACCAAGCACTAGCATTTAAGCCGGATTATGCTGATGCGCTCATCAATCAGGGAATTGCATTTGATCGTCAGGACAAACTGGATCAGGCAACCTCTTGTTTTCGAAAAGCGCTCACGCTCAATCCGGGTCACATCGAAGCCCGTAATAATCTGGGCCTGGTATTCAAAAAACAAGGGAAACTTGCCGAAGCGCTTTCCAGCTTTCTGCAAGTACTCTCGCTAAAACCCGATTTCGCCGAGACTCACAACAATCTGGGCAACGCTTACAAGGACTCAGGCAGACTGGACGAGGCGCAGGGTTGTTTTCGCCAAGCGCTCTCGCTTAAACCAGATTTTGCCGAGGCTCACTACAACCTGGGGCTTCTTTTCAAGGAACAAGGAAAGCTAAATGAGGCTTCAGCTTGTTACCGACATGCCATCTTGCTCAATCCGGGTTACGCCGAAGCACACAACAATCTAGGCGTAGTATTCAAGGAACAAGGCAAACTGGACGAGGCCATGGCCTGCTACCAACATGTGGTCTCACTCAATCCGGATTATGTCGAAGCGTACAACAATCTGGGCGTTGTTCTCAAGGAGCGGGGTCAAATGGATGATGCCCTGATTAATTTCCAACAGGCGATCTCGCTTGAGCCCAATGCTGCCAAGGCGCATTACAACCTAAGTCTTCTGCTTCTGCAGATGGGCAATTTGCGCAAAGGATGGGAAGAATACGAATACCGCTGGCACAATGATATTGCCCAGATCCCTCAACGTTCATACCCTCGACCCTGGTGGCAAGGCGAAGACTTACAGGGCAAGACCATCCTAGTATGGGGGGAGCAAGGCCTGGGGGATGAACTACGTTACGCCAGCTTTATTCCCGAACTATCGCGCTTGGCTAAACATTGCGTATTCGAATGCGAACCCAGGCTGACGAGCCTGTTCTCCCGTTCTTTCCCAACAGCCGAGGTTATCCCGAAAAGCAATCCACCACATCCTCGCACCACCGGTACCGATATCGCAGTCCAATCCCCAGCAGCCAGCTTGGCGCACTGGTTACGTCCCCACTTGGAGAGTTTTCCGCAACATAATGGATATCTGGTGGCCGATCCCGAACGGATTGCGTACTGGCAGATGCGGATTAATGCCTTGGGAACAGGACTCAAGGTCGGCATTTCCTGGCGCAGCAGTCTGATGACCAGTGGCCGCAACAGGTCCCACACACAGATCGAACAATGGGGTGCTATTTTCAGGGTTCCTGGGGTAGTGTTCGTCAATCTGCAGTACGGCGAATGCCATAAGGAACTGGAACAGGCGAAACAGCTATTCGGCATCAGGATTCATCACTGGGATGGCCTAGACCTCAAAAACGATCTGGAAGATGTTGCCGGCCTGACCGTGGCGCTGGATATGGTAATCTCTTCAGCGTCATCCGTGAGCGACTTTGCCGGGGCACTCGGTAAACCGGTTTGGATGATGGACATGAGATACGTCCACTGGGACGATCTGGGCCAGAATTTCACGCCCTGGTACCCCAATATGAGGCTGTTCTACCGCGACTGGAACGAAGACTGGACAAGGGTTATCGACACAGTGGCGCAGGAATTGCGACAACTATCTGGAACGAATCTGCCCCACAGCGATTTATAGTCATCCCACAGGGATTTCCTATGGCCATGAACAAGTTTGGTCGCAACGATTCCTGCCCTTGCGGCAGTGGCAGAAAATATAAGCACTGTTGCATACTGCGTGATCAGGCCCGCAAGACAAGCAAACAAACAAAAGTTGCGCGGCAGTCATTTCAAGTTCCTGAAACCATCCAGGCTGCAATACGACATCATCAGGAGGGACGCCTAGCGGAGGCCAAAGCAATCTACCAGCAGGTTCTGGCGGTCAATCCGTCCAATTTCGATGCCCTGCACCTGCTGGGAGTCATTGCGCGTCAGGTGGGCGATACACAGCAGGCCATCAATCTTATCAGTCAAGCTGTTCAGCAAAACCCTTCCAACCCTTTCGCACATTTCAACCTTGGGAACGCATTCAAGGATCAAGGCAATCTGGATGAATCAATCGCCTGTTATCACCAAGCACTTTCACTTAAGCCAGATTACGCTGATGCGCTCGTCAATCTTGGAATCGTATTTGATCGCCTGGACAAATTGGATCAAGCGGCCTCCTGTTTTCAAAAAGCGCTCACGCTCAATCCGGATCATATTGAAGCCCATAACAATCTGGGGTTGGTATTCAAAAGACTGGGAGAATTGGACAAAGCATTGTCTTGTTTCAAGCTAGCGCTCTCGCTAAGGCCCGATTATGCCGAGGCATATGTTAATCTGGGTGGCATATGCAGAGAACAAGGCAAGCTGAGCGAATCTATGGCCTATCATCTCAAAGCGGCCTCGCTCAACCCAAATTTTGCTAATGCTCATTACGGAATTGGCACTTTGTTTCTACAGATGGGGAATCTATGCAATGGCTGGGTAAAGTTCGAATACCGTTGGTACAGGGAAACCGATCCAACTCCACAGCGTACTTTTCCGCAGCCCTGGTGGCAAGGCGAAGACTTACAGGGCAAGACCATCCTAGTATGGGGGGAGCAAGGCCTGGGGGATGAACTACGTTACGCCAGCTTTATTCCCGAACTATCGCGCTTGGCTAAACATTGCGTATTCGAATGCGAACCCAGGCTGACGAGCCTGTTCTCCCGTTCTTTCCCAACAGCCGAGGTTATCCCGAAAAGCAATCCACCACATCCTCGCACCACCGGTACCGATATCGCAGTCCAATCCCCAGCAGCCAGCTTGGCGCACTGGTTACGTCCCCACTTGGAGAGTTTTCCGCAACATAATGGATATCTGGTGGCCGATCCCGAACGGATTGCGTACTGGCAGATGCGGATTAATGCCTTGGGAACAGGACTCAAGGTCGGCATTTCCTGGCGTAGCGGAATAATGACTAGCGAACGCGCCAAGCCGCACACCCCACTTGACCAATGGGGGCTGATCCTGAGTATTCCAGGAGTTACGTTCATCAACCTGCAATACGGCAAATGCCTAGAAGAACTGGAACAGGTGGAACGGCAATTCGGCATCCGCATCCACCGCTGGAACGACATCGACCTCAAGAACAATCTGGACGAGACTGCTGCCCTGACTATGGCGCTGGATCTGGTAATCTCGACAGGAACGGCGGTAACAGACATGGCGGCAGCGCTCGGCAGGCCTTCCTGGATGTTACATCTGCGCTACTTCAGTTGGGATGACCTGGGACAGAATTACATGCCGTGGTACCCCGGTATGAGACTGTTCTACCGCGACTGGAACGAAGATTGGACAAGGGTTATCGACACTGTGGCGCAGGAACTGGGTAAAGCAGTGGCACTACCACGCAACGCTTCAACAATTGCGTAGGGCTTATTCCTCACCTATCTTTTGTTTGAACAGAACCGGAATCCGCGCCGGCTTTTTAATAGCGTAGTCGAAAAACAAGATGCCTGTTTTTCCGCGCGCCACTTCGCGCCTGCTGGTTTTCTCGCTTACGCGATAAGCCAGGTCAAAGCCATACTTGCTAAAATCGTGAGGCGCCATTTCAAATATCAGCACCTCTCCGTGATGCGCCTCAGATTTATATTGGATCGCAGCATCCGCCAAAACGATGCCGACCCCTTCGATATTCAATTCGGTATACCCCAGAGACTTGAAATAGCGCACTCGCGCTTCGGATACCAATGCCAGCAAAGCAGAATTGTCAAGATGGTCAGCGTAGTTGATATGGCCGATGTAAATTGTGATCTCGGTCGAAAAAACGAAGCTTTCCGGCAAACTGATATTGACTCTTGGCATATTGCGATCCTGAAGATATGTTTCAAAACTTCGGGGCTAAAAACCTTCGTAGCACGCTCAGACCAACCTCGCCACTCTTCTCAGGGTGAAATTGGCTCCCGAAAACATTATCCCTGCCAATGAATGCAGAAACCCGTATGCCTCCGTACAGGCAATCGGCGATACGATGCCTGGGGTCGGCAGGGCTAGCCATGAAAGAATGCACGAAGTAAACCGCTTCGCCGGGCTTGATCTCCTGTAGCAGGGTTCCGTCCCAATTCTCGCGCTCTTGGGGCAGGACCAGGGCATTCCAGCCAATGTGCGGAATCTTCTGCGGATTGCCGCCAACAGAGGTCGAAGGAACAGGAACCACCCGCCCGAGAATCAACCCGAGACCAGCAGTAACACCAAACTCATCACTCTCGTCAAGTAGCATTTGCATGCCTAGGCATATTCCCAGCAATGGGGTTCCCCGAGCGGCCACTTCGCGCAAAATCGCATCGAGACCTAGACGGCACAGTCCAGCCATGCCGTCGGCAAAAGCGCCCACCCCCGGCAAGACTACCCGTGGTGAGGAAAGAATGGCGTCAGGGTCAGCGGTCACCGTCACGGTCGCCCCGCAGTGCTCCAATGCGCGGCGCACGCTAAGTATGTTGCCTACGCCGTAGTCGATAACAGTAACTTCAGGCCGGCTCATAGTTTCTCACTTCTATGCCTGCTTCCTGCGCGGCGCGGCGAATATCGCCTACCGTAGCCCGGCCATAGTGCAGAATATCTGCCATGGCCACTGCGTCCGCCTCTCCCTGCAGCACAGCATCGACGATGTCTTCCGGCTTGCCCATGCCACCGCTGGCAATCACTGGTACCGCCACTTCCTGCGTCACAGCTCGTATCAGCGAAATATCAAACCCTTTGCGCGTTCCCTCGCGATCTACAGAAGTCAGCAGTATCTCACCTGCCCCCAATGAAACACCTTGTTTAACCCAGTCGATCACATCCAGCCCAGTGCGCTCACGTCCGCCGTCGGTATAGGCCTCCCATCGATCCGTAGCAATTTGCTTGGCGTCGATGGAAAGCACCATGCATTGGCTGCCAAAGCGCCGCGCGATTTCTGTAATGAGCCCGGGGGTTGCCACCGCTGCCGTATTCACCGCCACTTTATCGGCGCCGCAGCGCAACAGATAGGTGGCGTCCTCCACGGAACGAATGCCACCTCCCACAGTCATTGGTATAAAAACGTCCTTGGCTGCACCTTGGACAATATCACCGAGACTATTGCGACCATACAGGCTTGCCACACAGTCCATGTAAACCAGTTCGTCGGCTCCCTGCTGGTAATAACGCAACGCATGCTCATTCGGCGAACCAATCACGCGCAACCCTTCCAGACGAATGCCCTTGATCAGGTTGGGACCCTTGATATCGAGCCGGGCAATAAGGCGGGTTTTTCTCACAACGCCGACTTTTCTGCGAACTCACGCCATGCCTTATTCGGCAAATTTGGCTCGCTGTGCGCACATTGATAGAAAATGGCGATCGGAGTCATCATCAAAAATCGATTGTTCAGCAGTTAACCGTAAGTTCGCCATCAACATATTTCTTGAAATTCTCGTAATAGTGCTGAATCCGCTCTGCGGGAAAGTCCGGGGTTCCGTAGCAGGTGTTCGTCTCGGTTATGATATGTTCCTGAGGGATGGTCCCTTCGGTGACCGCCATTGCGCGCATTTCGGTACCCCGATAGGGCGTGAAAAAATTCAGTGAAACACTGCCTGGTTTCACTCTCCGGATCAGTTCAACGGTGTCCTTCATCATTTCCTCGCGTTCACCGGGCATTCCAATAATTACATTCGCTGTTGTGCGAATGCCAAAGCCATTTACGATATCGAACGCCTTGATGATGGACTCGTTTTTCATCATTCGGCGCATATGGGTCTTCCGATATTGTTCGTTGCCATGTTCGACACCGATTGCGATAGTCGAAACGCCGATATCCTTCAGTCTCCTGATATAGCCTTCCTTCACTGTCTCGCTTCGCGTCTGTATGTAGAACGGGAGATTGACGCGCTTTTTGTACTGTTCGCAAAAATATTCAAAGCGCTCGGCAGGCATGCCCAAGAAATTGTCGTCGATAAAGAATAGGAGTTCTATCCCCCATAAGTCCCTCAAATAACAAATTTCATCAATAGTCCGGTCTGCCGTACGCGATCTGACATATTTGCCGAGCCCCTTGTACATGCGGCGAAACATGTTATTCACGCAGTACGTGCAACTGTAGTGACAACCACGCGCCATTTCGATAAACAGCGTCTTGTAGAACTTGCCGCAATAGGGCTTGTAGTGATGTCTCTTGTCGAAAATGGACCAGTCCTGATACGGAAGCTTGTCCAGATCGATGAGCGGGCGTAGCGGATTCCTGACAACCTCGCCATTTTTTTTGCGCACCCACAAGTTCCTGATATTCGAATAGTCGCGCCCTTCCACAACGCAAGTGGCAAATTCGACCAGCGCCTCCTCGCCTTCTCCGACACAGACACAGACACAATCAATGTTCATGTTCCGGATCACCAGTTCCGGCGATGATGTGCAGGTAATGCCCCCCACAATAATCGGGATGTCGAACTGCTCCCTGATTATTGCGACTAGACTCTCCATGTATTCGAAGCAGGCATCGACATGTGTTATGCCGATAACATCAGGCTGGTATTCCCGAATACAATCGACGAGCATCGACGGAATTTTGACAGGAAGATCTTCTGCCCACCCCCCCCAGTATGGAAGGTAATCGACATCCTCATAAAAACGATGTTTCGAGCGCTGATAATAGGTTATTGGCGGCGATTGAAGAAAAGAGGTATCGAAACAACGCGTGTCAAAATCGGCGGCCTTAAGCACTCCCGAAAGCAGTGCAAGACCGTTCGGAATACCACCCGATCCTTCGTTGTTTGGATAGATGAAAAGGACTTTCCCTTTTGACACAATCATTTTCTCAGGAAACCTGCTTGCGGAGCTTCCATTTTCCATCTACCTGATGCCAGAGGTGGGGCGTCCTGAATTTATCGATCGTGTCCCAAAACTGCTGTTCGGTGATATCGATGTAACCTAAAAATTCCTTGAAGAACCGGGACGGAAACTCTTCATCAAACTTGCGGACGAGTTCGACCCCCTCCTCTCGCGAAATCTTGCCACAGCGAATCTCCTGTGCGGCATCGTAGGTTGCGCGGCCAAGGCCGAATTTGATGAGCGTAGTGTAATAATGGTACGGGTCGATCTTGTCGTCGATGCTGCTATACTTGGAATAACTGCCCTGGGTACGCTCGGTGTTCAGCTCGAACCCGGTATGCTCTGTGGCATAGTAAAAGTTTTCCTGCGGATCCCAGTTGTGATAGTAGGAGAAGTAATGAACCTCGGTGCCGGCTTTCTCGAATTTCTCTTCAGCGATGGGCAGGTAGAAGTGCAGGTCTTTTTTGGAAATCTTTCCCTGAGCAAAAAGTTCTTCGGCAGGAACTCCGCCTAAGGCGATATTCGACATGTTTTCCTCAGGCGTTGAATAATAACGGCGAAACATGGTGGGAAATTCACCTTCTTCCAGATTGTTGCCATATTCGACCGGATTCTCGCCGTACATGATCAGAGGAACATCGTATTGAAGCGAAATGCGTGGCGCGATCGTTTTTTGCCCAAGAATGAAAGGCTGAAATGGATGCAACAGATTCAGGAATGCCATACGCGTCAGCAGTCGGTGGACTTTCCCGTTCGGCGTAACCAGGATGTTGTCGAGGCCCGAATTTATCCACGAGCTGAAATTCCTGAAACCTATATCGGTATAGAGGTGCGGCGCCCAAGTTACCGTGAGGGGGTTCATGCCGTATTTGTACTTCAGCATATGCGAAACAAAAGCGCTATCCTTGCCGCCGCTACCGGGAATGATGCAGTCATAGCGGCCATCATCACGGCGATAACGATCCAGCAGATCGCGCAACTGCCTTTCGCGGTCGGCCCAGTCAAACTTCGCCTTTTTATCGGCCCATCGGCAGGCATTGCACAAGCCGTTTTCGTCAATAAATGATGTCGGTTTCTTGTCGCTTTCCTTGTGTTTGAACTCGGCGACAGTGCTCGGGCGCTGGTTTGAAATAACACAGCGCTTGCAGAAGACCACCTCCTCAGGAAGGCCGTAAGGCGCTTTCGGACTATTGCTCATACCATCCTCACTTCTTCTCAAAATTCATACTGTTGCCGTCCTTACAAGGCAGCAACTCAAATATTGTAAATATCAGCCTTGTAAGCAACCAGGTTCGACGGTTCCCTGAACCATTCAATGGTTTGCGCCAAACCTTGGCGCAAACCATTGCCACTACCGTATTCAGGTTGCCAACCTGTCAGCCGCTTCAGCTTGCTGTTGTCGGCCCATAGGCGTTCCACTTCGCTTTTTTCCGGCCGCACCCGCTGTAGGTCGGTTTCGAATTCGATACTAGCTCCAAATATGTCGGCAATCATCATCGCCGTATCACGGATAGATATCTCGAAATTGCTGCCGATATTAACGACCTCGCCTACAGCGGCATCCGCCTTGGCCACAGCTATCAGGCCGCGCACGGTATCCAGAACAAAATTGAAATCCCGCGTCGGCTCTAAGGCGCCGAGCTTGAGTCTTGTGCGGCCGTTGGCTATTTGGGTGATGATCGTCGGAATTACTGCCCTGGCCGATTGCCTCGGTCCGTAAGTATTGAACGGGCGCGCAATCGCAACCGGCAAACCAAAGGAGGAATAAAATGAAATCGCCAACTGGTCGGCGCCGATCTTGGTCGCCGAATAGGGCGACTGTCCTTGCAGTGGGTGTTCTTCGGTAATCGGCACGAACCGGGCTGTGCCATAGACTTCGCTGGTGGAGGTGTGCACCATGCGCTCGACCCCGAGATCACGCGCTGCCTGCAGAATGTTCAGCGTGCCTTTGACATTAGTGTCAACGTAAGTATCAGGCGAATGGTAGGAATACGGAATGGCGATAAGTGCCGCAAGGTGGAGCACAACTTCGCAGCCCTTCATCGCCTGGCGCACGCCATTCGGGTCGCGAATGTCCCCGGCAAAGATGTCGAGAGACTGCTTGATCGCGGGTGGGGAACGATCCAGCCAACCCCATGAATTGAATGAGTTGTATTGGACGAAGGCCCGTACGTCATAATTACAACGCACCAATTCCTCAGTCAAATGCGAACCGATAAAACCGTCCGCGCCTGTAACAAGAATTCTCTTGCCATCAAGTTCCATAATCAGATTCCCCGAGAGTTCTTCCCGTTGGCTCAATAAGTCATCTTCTTCTGTAGCAACCTTGGGCCCATTTCAACGGTGGCAAGGACTTCAGCTATGCGTGGCCCCGCCCCACCGACGCCATAAGGATTTTGCGTCTCGCGGCACAACTTGCGGAAAACCTCGTCTTTGATGCTGCGGCAACATGCTTGGTAGATGGCCTCTTCATCGTAGGGGGTATCAATTACGTTTTCCGCCCGCAATCGTCCCTGTTGGCGGCTGCCAATATTAACCGCTGGACAGGCAAAGGCAGGCGTTTCCTTAATGCCACTGGATGAATTGCCGACGCAAACTCCACACCCTGCGCGCCCACCCAGATTCAGGACGCCGTGATAATTGTAGCGCCCGAGGCTTGCATGTATCTGCACATTTGCGGGCATGCTGTTACGCACACTCTCTATTTCCGCAATGATGGCATGGCCCCCGGCATCATTGTTGGGGTAGGTGATAACCACCTGATAGCCATCTTCTGCAAGACGCTTCATGGCTCTCAGCCCCGGACGAATCTGGCTTGCGGCAAGCTCGAACTCGGTTGTCACCGAATGTTGGGTGAAAATAGCCACTGGCAAATTTGGGTCAAGTCCATATTTCGCTTGTAGCTCTTGCGGCGTCGCATAGCACCCTTCGGTAATCAGATCCAGCGCCGGGAAACCAACATTGAACACGCGCCAAGGTTCCTCGCCCATGCGCATTACGCGATCTGCCGCCTCTTGGTTAGTAGTGAAATGCAAATGCGACAGCTTGGTCATGGCATGCCGCACCGAATCATCCAGCGCTCCACCCTCGGTAATATCCCCGCCTTCGATATGGGCAGTAGGAATATTCATTTGTGTTCCCGTGATCACCGCAGAAAAACCTTCAAACCGGTCTGCGTAAACCACTAGAAAATCCGGCTTGATCTGTTCAAGCGTCCGGCTCAAGTTCAGTATCCCCGTTCCGATCGCCTGCGCCGTTGCAAACACGGTATCCCCTTCCATAGTGAGTTTGATTTCACCATGGACACGAAACCCGTCCTTTTCAATTTCTCCCTTGGTGTAACCAAAATCTTCCTGGAGATGCGCTCCCGACACGAGCAGGAAATATTCAAGGTCGGGACGTGAAGCTATCGCCTTGATAATTGGATACTGAAGGCCGTACTCGGCGCGATTGCCGGTGTATATCGCAATTTTTCGCATTTAATATCAATCTTGTTAATTCATGGCTGCCAAGAAGTTATTGCTCATGACCATTTACCAAGCCAAGGCAAGCCCTTAGCCCTTCAGGCAAGGTATGCCTGGGTTGCCAACCAATCCGGTTCCTGATTGCCTCATTGCACAACATTACCCTGTCAGGAAGCTCATTTATTTTCAGCGCAATTCCTGCCGAGACAGCCTGGGCAATATCCACCACCTCGCCGACACTTGAGCTCACGCCCGATGAAATATTTGTTATGCGACAACCCGTTTCATCCTCGCTCTGCAATATGCCGCATATGGCTGACGCAACATCGTCTACGAAAATAAAGTCACGTACAGGTTCGCGCGACATTACGGCAACCGGTTCGCCGCGCCGCATCTGCCCGAGAATGCGCCCAATAACGGTGTTCTCGGGACTTTCCGGCCCATATACATTGCTTAACCGGAGAATTTCGCAACCGACCAAACCTTCCACGGCGTAACCCTGAACGATGGTCTCCGCCGCAAGTTTGGTCGCGGCATATACGGACCGAGGCATAACCGGGGCATTTTCAACAATCCTCCCCTGATTTTCCCGCGCGTATACTAACCCAGTCGATGCCAACAGAAACCTAGGCGCACCAAAAGAAATGGCTGACTCAAGCATCCGCTGCGTCAGCTGCACATTCGCAATGAATGCCTGTGTGCGCTGGTCGCTTGCTACCGTTGAGTCCGACAGGCCCGCAAGGTGGACCACTGCTTTACGCTCTGCATCGTGGCCGAGGAGGGCGGAGAAAGCAGCAACCCGTGTATCCTCAACCAACAAATCACCCTCTATCGTCACCCATCTGGCCGAGCCTGTTAAGCAGCGATCCACAGCAATTACGCGGTGGCCGCACTCTGCCAACAGGGGAATCAGACGTCGCCCGATCCTTCCGCCTGCTCCGGTAACCAGTATGTTCAGCGCCGGCAAGTCAGAACCCCGCAATATCCTGTGGCGAGACATGCACGTGGCCTGGCAAGTCCCTAGCCGCGGTCTTACCAAGAACCCTCTCGAAATCCTTTGCCAGAATGGGTCCGGTTCCCGGACGCTTCACCCAAGTATTGTCCCTTGTAAACGCCTCGCCTTTCGCAATCGCCCGAATTGTAACCACCGTCGCATAAGCGAAGTCGATCACAGGTTTCTCTTCGGGCAATATCGTCTTGTTGCCGCCGCGTGCTTCCCATATCGCCTTTGCCCCTTTCACCATTTCCGCCAATTCCTGCGGCTCGATCGAAATAGGAACATCAGGCCCAGGCCAACTGCGGCTTACCGTGAAATGCTTTTCCAACACGCAAGCTCCAAGCGCGACAGCGCCAAGACACGTGTAAATACCCAGCGAATGATCGCTCAGGCCTACCGGCAGAGCGAATGTCTGCTGCAAATCCCGAATTGCACCCAGCCTCACTTTGTCATACGGCGTGGGATACATCGAGGTGCAATGCATAAGCATCAAGGGACAACCTCGAGCTTGTACCGTCTGCACGGCTTTACCGATCGAAATCAGATCGTTCATTCCGGTCGAAAGTATGATGGGCTTGCCAAATCCTGCGATATGGTCAATCAAAGGGAAATTATTGCATTCACCCGACCCAATCTTGAATCCCGGAACACTCATGGAATTGAGCCGGTCGGCTGCAGCCCTGGAAAACGGGGTACTAAGATAGATCACTCCTTTTTCGCGGCAATAGGCTTGTACCTCTAGTTCCTCCTTGGCAGTCAGTTCGCAACGCTTGATAATATCCCAGAGCTTTTCCTTGGAAATTTCTCCTGGGGTCATATCCGTTGGAATCATCTCATCCTCGGTTATGTGGCACTGGAACTTGACGCAATCGGCGCCAGAACTCACTGCCGCATCTACCATCTGAATCGCCTTCGACAGGTCACCTTCGTGATTGATCCCCACTTCGGCCATCACGAATGGTGGATAATCGGGGCCAATAGGCCGGCCAGCGATAACTATTTCCTTCATTCTTTCCCTCCATTCGACGCCGGGTCGCCCTTCTTTTTCCCATTGAGCAGCCCAGATTTGATATCCATTTGGGCCTGTGCATAATCAACGTGTTGCCCAATATCAAGCCAGTATTCAACCACGGGAAAACTCACCACCTTATGCTGAGACAATATCAGTTCGTTGATGAAATCAGGCATATCGAGGCGCACGCCGGGTTTGATCAATTTGCATAATGATGGCTCAAGCAAATAAATGCCGGCACTGACGAAAAAGGACATAGTCGGCTTTTCGCGAACCCCGGTCACCGTTGCGCCACTACAGTCCATTACGCCGAACGGCACCTTGACATCGTATTTGCGTACCGCGACGGTCAAGCCAGCCTCATGTTCCCGATGAAATGCGAGCATTGCCTTAAAATCAATTCTGGTAAGGATATCGCCATTAATGACAAGCAGTGGCTCGCTTATCTCGCTCATCATGGACAATGCGCCAGCAGTACCCAAAGGAGTGCCTTCATCGACGTAATTGATGTCGATCCCGAATTTTGATCCATCGCCGAAGTGACCCTTGATCTTATCTGGAAGGAAATGGGTCGTAACATTCACTTGACGAATACCAGCAGACTTGAGGTTCTCGATGGTTATCTCAAGCAACGGCCGGTCGCCAACAGGCAACATAGGCTTCGGGGTATCGGTCGTCAGCGGCAACAATCGCGTTCCGAACCCACCTGCCATGACAACAGCTTGAAACCCGGACGCCTCATCTGGAATAAAATCGCTGAGTTTGGCCAAGTCTATAACCTTGGCATAATTATCGACGATTGGAATTTGCGTCACGCCTGTGGTCTGCATAATCCGGTAAATATCCTCCTTGCTCAGGCTATCCGACGCAAAAATCGGTTCAGTAGAGGCCGTCTGGTGCTTGCGTTCCCTCAGGACGGAAACTGGCATATCCAGATCCAGCCCGTTAAGGATCGCCCGCCGAATGTCGCCATCGGTCACAACATCGAGAAGCTGCCTGTTTTCGTCGACGACGAGGGCAGCAAGCCCCTCTCGATTGCGGTTGATGCAATCGGCCGCTTGCCTGATGCTGTCATCAGGCCGAATCAGTATTTTTTCGATTGAACGGTAGTTACTCATAGGGAATTCCACATACCGGATTAATGTTGCTTCGCCATGTCGCTCAATATCAAGTCGGCGAGGTACAAATCCCACGGGGCATCCACATCAAGTGACCGCTCTATGGGCATGATGAAGGGGTAGGTTGGATCCGGGTACCATGTGTTCTTTTCAATAAGAACGTCCGGCTTAATTATGAAAATAGCACCGTTTAGCCCAAATGCCTCTGAAAGTTCCTGGCGGCGATCCACCGGCTTCTGCAAAGGTATGAAATCAACCATGGTACCTTCCGATCCGATCTTTTTTGCCCAGTAAGGGTGGCAACTTGCTTCTGATACACTGACCACGGCCAAGGCATTCTTGTCCGCGGCAAGCTCAATCGCGCAGTCAATATCTTCCGATTTGCGTAGAGGCGAAGTCGGCTGGAGCAAAACCAGATAATCAGGCCAGTATCCCTCGTTCGCTTCCAGCCATCGCAATGCATGAACCGCCGTATCAATGCTGGATGCCGTATCACTCGCCAGAGCGGATGGGCGCAGGAAAGGAACCTCGGCTCCATGCGCACGGGCAATATTGGCTATTTCCTCAGATTCTGTCGTAACAACAAGCTTGCCTTGATACCGGCTTCCCAATGCAGCTTCAAGTGTCCATGCAATCAAGGGTTTTCCGGCAACGGGGGCAATGTTTTTTTTTGGGATACCTTTGGAACCCGAACGAGCCGGCACAAGAAACAGATGGCGAAGCATTGAAGCCTTTCCTGAAATAATTCGCGCTATTTTCCCATATCCAGGCATGAGATACGGCAAATTATTAGGCGGTTGTCGGCTGAAACGTTCCGACAACTGCCCCTAGCCGACAGCTATCGACTATCCACAGCTTCCCACTGCGCCGCAGGCGCTGCAAAAATCGCAGCCGTCCTTGCGGATAACCGTGTAGTTGCCGCATTCGTTGCACAATGCGCCTTGCATCACCTTGGGAGTGCCCGCTTCGCGTGGCGTTTCGAGAATACCCATCTCGCGCGTCGGATAGCCATGTTCGTCGAGAATGCCTAGCATGGAATAACGGTGAATAATCAGCCGCGCCAGATAAGCCACGGTCGACGGCCAGTTCTGCTGGCGGCGTGTGCCGGGAACAAAGGCCATGAAATCGCCGAGCGGTTCCGGGTAGTTGAGCAGCTTGCGTAGTTTCATGCCGATCCAGGCCGGATCCATTACTCGCATGTCGAGCGAGAGAATGCGGGTAAGGCCGTCCAGGGCGCGCGGATAGTTGCCGGATAGCCACATGGAATAAGGGCGGGTAACGCCATTAGGGTGGCCTGGGCCATCGCTCGGCAAGGTGATTTCCTTAAGGCCCAGGACAAATTCCTCACCGGCAGCAGGATTAACGATGTCTACCGTCCACGACAGCGTACCGTCAGTACCCGTCTTTGGTTCTTCGCGGCTGAACATAGTGTCGAGCACCGGCGTTGGGCTGTCTCCGGAAAAAGCGCCAAGCTGTTCGCAGCGATAGCGGATAACCTGCGCCATGGCAGAAACTACGCCGGGCATCATTTTGTGCTCGCCGTGGGGAGGAAACGGCATGTTGAAGGATTTGTCACCGACCGTGCGGGCCAGCATGTCGAGCTTGAGCTTAAGCCAGCCCCTGTCGTTGGCGCGCATGTCCATCGACAGCGTTTTCGCTACAGCCCCCAAACCCCGCGGCTGCTCGGAGCCATTCACCCATATCTCGAATGGCGCTTGTTTTCCGTTCTCGATTTGACCGACAAACAAGGCAAACTCGCCATGCGGTGTTTCGATCATGTAGGTCCAGGCGGAATTGCCATCTGGCAAACGCGGACGACCAGGCCAACGTAGCGATGCGAGCACTGGCGCCGGCAACGAGCCTATCGACAAGCGACGATTGGCATCGTTGATAACAACATCCTGCGGTTGCTTTTTCTCTGTCGTGTTCTTGGGATCGCTTACTGAAAGCACCGAGCCAAGAATATTGTTAGGCCGGTAAGTGGCGAGACCCTTCAGGCCTGACTTCCAGGCGTCAAGGTAAAGGTGCTCGAATTCGGCATAAGGGTAGTCTTCGGGAACATTTACCGTCTTTGAAATCGAAGTATCAATGCACGGCGCCACTGCAGCAACCATGTCTTTATGCGCCTGGGCCGAGATATCCAGCGCGGTGACAAAATAATCGGGCAAGGCACGGATATCGCCACCCAGATGTTTGTACAAACGCCAGGCATAGTCCTCGACCGAATACTCCTTGAGTGTGCCATCGACCATGCGTTTCTTACGCGTATACATCCATGAGAAGGGTGGCTCAATGCCGTTGCTGGCATTGTCTGCAAAGGCTAGCGAGATCGTGCCGGTCGGCGCAATCGAAAGCAAGTGCGAGTTGCGGATACCGTGCTTGCGGATCCGCTCTTTCACCTCTGCCGGTAGGCGCGAGGCAAAATTCCCGCCGGAGAGATACATGTCCGCATTGAACAGCGGGAAAGCGCCGCGTTCCTTTGCCAGATCCACCGACGCCAAATAGGCCCGGTCACGCATGAACTCGGAGATATGGGTCGCCACCGCCCGCGCTTCGGTTGTATCGTAGCGCTGGCACATCATGATCAACGCGTCGCCCAACCCGGTGAAACCCAAGCCTATGCGGCGCTTGGCGCGTGCTTCGGCCTGCTGCTGCTCCAACGGCCAGTGGGTAGCGTCAAGCACGTTATCGAGCATTCTTACCGAGGTATCGATCACCTTGCCAAAAGACCCATAATCGAACGACGCCTGATCAGAGAACGGCGAATTCACGAAATGGGTCAGATTGATCGAGCCCAAACAACAGCAGCCATAGGGCGGCAATGGCTGTTCGGCGCACGGGTTGGTAGCCTGGATTGTTTCACAATAATAAAGATTGTTGTCGCGGTTGATGCGATCGAGGAACAGGATGCCTGGCTCGGCATGATCGTAGGTGGAACGCATGACTTGTTCCCACAATTCCCGCGCCTTCAACTTGCGGTACACCCACAGCCCGTCATCGCGCTGATAAGCACCATCGCCCTTAAGGTCAGCGGCTGGCTCGGCCTTGTGCGTCAGCTCAACCTCGCTGTCTGCCATCACCGCCTGTATAAAGGCATCGGTTACGCTAACTGAGATGTTGAAATTGGTCAGGTCACCCTTGTCCTTGGCGTGGATAAAGTCCTCAATGTCCGGGTGATCGCAACGCAGCACACCCATCTGGGCGCCACGGCGTGAGCCCGCCGACTCAACCGTCTCGCAGGAGCGATCGAACACGCGCATATAGGAAACCGGGCCGGAAGCCCGCGACTGCGTGCCTTTGACATGCGCTCCGACCGGACGAATGCTGGAAAAATCGTAGCCGACCCCCCCCCCGCGGCGCATGGTTTCAGCTGCTTGCGACAATGCTGTGTAGATACCGGGGATGCCATCCACGATTTCAGAGATCGAATCGCCGACAGGTTGGACGAAGCAGTTGATCAGGGTAGCGCACAGATTGGTACCGGCAGCAGAGTTGATACGGCCTGCCGGAACGAATCCATGTTCTTGCGCCTCATAAAATTCACGTTCCCAGTAGGCGCGCTTGCCATCAGCTTCCTCTTCTATCGAGGCCAACGCGCGAGCCACGCGCATTCGCACCTCGGCCACATTTGATTCATTTCCTTTGGCGTATTTTTCGATCAGCACTTCACCTGATATTTCCTGAGGTAATGGGAGTGCAATGGTTTTGGTGGAAACAGTTTCACCGGGAGCTATTGAATTTTTTGTCATGGTTTTTCCGGGGAACAGAGGTTGAATTGATAGAATACCCCTGCCCAAAAAATATGGGAAGTAATTTTTTTTGTGTTTATATAAAACAATACGTTACAACTTTCTCTAGTAGTACAGCAAGGGTTGTGCCACTAGATATAGTAGGTAATTACGGTTAGAAATCCGGCAAATAGTCCAGTAAATCAGGCTGTTGGGGGTGCAGAGGAAAGCGCGCCATGATTCCAGGTCATACAAGCCTCAAGCGCATCAAACCAAGCCACCCCCAAAGGTGCCTTGGTCTATTTAGCAACACCGCAGGCGCCTGATTTTCCAAAACCGAAGACGGTTCAGGTAGAGTAACAGAACATCAATTACCCAACATTTTGCGCTTGGCGTGAGCAATGACGACTGCGACTGCGGTCGAGGCAGTACGTGTTGTCGCCTTGTCGGCACGGCTGGTCAGCACGATCGGCAATTTGGCGCCGAGCACAATACCGGCTGACAGCGCATCGGCCAGATATTCCAATTGCTTTGCCACCATGTTGCCCGATTCGATATCCGGCATAATCAGGATATCGGCCTGCCCTGCCACCGGGGATTTGATCCCTTTGGTTTTAGCAGCCGCCATTGACACCGCGTTGTCGAAGGCAAGCGGGCCATCAAGAACGCCTCCCTTAATCTGGCCGCGGTCGGCCATTTTGCACAGGGCAGCAGCTTCAAGCGTAGAAATCATCTTGGGGTTAACCGTTTCCACCGCAGCCAGAATCGCCACCTTCGGTTCCATTGTTCCAAGCATGTGCGCCAGATCGATAGCGTTCTGGATGATATCAACCTTGGTTTCCAGATCTGGTTCAATATTCACCGCAGCGTCGGTAATCATCAAGGGACGCGGATAGGCCGGCACATCCATCAAGAATACATGGCTAATGCGGCGGGTAGTGCGCAGCCCTTCCTTCGACATGACCACCGACATCAGCTCGTGAGTGTGCAAACTACCTTTCATCAACGCTTCGACTTCGCCACTACGGGCCAACTTGACAGAGTGTTCAGCCGCGTCGACGCTATCCGGAATATTTACCAGCGTGCAATCGTAAAAGGTCATATCGAGCTGCTCCGCGACCGAGCGCATCTTGTATTCATCGCCAATCAACGTCGGCACGATCAAGCCGGCATCACGCGCCATCAGGGCACCCTTGAGCGATTCGATATCGCACGGATAGGCCACGCCAATCTTGATCGCAGACAACCCCTTGGTAATTCCCAAAAAGCGTTCATAACGTGCTTGTTTATCGCTGAATTTGAAGTCGGGCAAGGCAATCCGCTGACGCTTAATTTTCTCTGTCGGAGCAATCACCTCGGCTGTGCCTCGAGTCACTTTTTCCCCACTCTGATTAACGATCAGACAATCGAAGATGAGGCGTTTGTTTTGGCTGTTCTTTTCCTTGCAGGTAAGGGTGACGGTAACGGTATCCCCGATCATTGCCGGGCGAGAAAAGTGCATCGACTGTTCGACCAAAATTGTGCCGGGACCAGGAAACTGGGTGCCGAGCACTCCCGAGATGAGCGCTCCGCCGAACATGCCAGGCACAACCACCCCATGGTACATCGACGAACGGGCGTAATCGGGGTCGACGAGCGCCGGATTGACGTCGCCTGACATGACAGCAAACATTTGGATGTCTTCCAGTTTCAGCGTACGGGAAAGAGAATCGCTATCGCCTACTGCAATCTCATCAAACGTTTTGTTTTCTACGTATTCAAGGGTTTCTGATATGCCTGACATTTTTTCACCTGCGCTGAAAACGGAACCGGTACCCGGTAGATGGCTGTTGCGATGCAAAATCAATCAGCCAGTGTTTTGATCTGTAGCAATTTACTCTGCCCATCCACAAATCTCAAGACGACCTGGCCCGAAATTGATTTCATTCCCTGTTGCAGTCTATGTGTTATTCCCAAGCCATTCGCAAGCCCTTCCCCAAGAACGACATCCAGGCTGAAGCGCTGAGTTCCTCGCCAAGCTCGAATGATTTGCCATAAATGGAAAGCAATTGGCAGCTGTCCATTGAGCGATATTTGCAGCTTTCGCCGCGCTAAAATAGGGTTTTGCCTAATTATGTTTCCGCTGCTTCTCGCGTTTTGCGACGAGCTGTTCCCTACTCTCGACATGATACGGATGTTGCTCAATGCTATCGACTGGACAAATTTCCACGCACTTGGGCGCGTCATGGTCGCCAACGCATTCCGTGCATTTCTCCGGATCGATGACAAAACGGTCTTCGCCCTGTGAGATGGCGCCATTTGGGCACTCGACTTCGCATAGGCTGCAATTGGCGCAAAGCTCGGTAATTGTCAGCGCCATCTGTTTTCAGATGCTATGACCGTGCGGCAAGGAAGGCTTCGTAAGCAGCAGAGAAAGGACGTAGCGCCCGCTCGAAAATCCCCAGGCTGAAAGCGATCACCAAGCCATAGTTGGTAATCGGCACACCGGCAGCCTTGGCATTCAGGATGCGGTTGAGCATCTCCTTGCGGTTGAAGGTGCAACCGCCGCAGTGAATGATGAGTTTATAAGGCGATAGGTCGCGCGGGTAATCCTTGCCCTGTACCGTGGTGAAATCGAGCTTGCCGCCGACGTACTGGGTCAGCCAGCGAGGGATTTTCACGCGGCCGATGTCCTCGCCGATGGGGTGGTGCGAACAAGCTTCGGCAATCAGAACCTTATCACCGGACTTGAGGTTGTCGACGGCCATCGCACCAAGCGTTTGGCTGATGAGGTCGCCCTTGAAGCGCGAGAAGAGGATGGAGAAACTCGTCAGAGGTACTTCCGGCGGCGTGTCTGCGGCTACCTTGAGGAAAGCCTGGGAATCGGTGACCACCAGTTTCGGAGGCCTTTTAAGCTGGTCGAGCGCTGCCTGCAATTCGCGCTCCTTGACCACCATGCAGTAAGCGTCGGAATCGAGCAGGTCGCGGATGACCTGTACCTGCGGCAGGATCAGGCGTCCTTTGGGCGCTTCCTTGTCGATGGGAACTACGAGCACTGCCATCTCGCCGGGACCGACGAGATCGCCGACGATGTTCGGATTGGTGATGAAATCTGGCGGACAGTGATCGATGATCGCCTGTCTCAGTTCCAACAGCCCCTTGCCATGGATGGCCGTCGCCCGCACCAGAGGCAACCCGACCTCTTCAAGGCGGGCCAGCAGTTCGGCGGGCAGCTCGATCAGATCGCTCTTGTTGAGCACGACGATGACGGGAACCTTGCGCGTCTTTAGTTCATCGACTATCGCTTGTTCGTAAGTCCCCCACTCGGCGTCGGTGACGACGATGCCGAGGTCGGTGCGGTCAAACGCCTTGTGCGTCTTGGCAACGCGCAGTTCGCCCAGCGCGCCTTCGTCGTCGATGCCAGCAGTATCGATGAATAGCACCGGCCCGACCGGCAGCAGTTCCATCGGCTTTTCCACCGGGTCGGTGGTCGTGCCGGCGAAATCGGAAACAATGGAGACTTGCTGACGCGTAATGGCATTGAGCAAACTCGACTTGCCGACATTGCGGCGCCCGAAGATGCCGATGTGCAGGCGCATGCCCTTGGGAGTGCTTTGCATGGTTATTTTGGTAGTTCCGGGCTACCGAGACGACAGACAGCCTCGGGGGAGATAAGGACATCGAAGTCGGCGGCAGCCAACAGTCCTTCAGCCAGCACCAGTTCGCGCACACTCTTACCGGTGCTGGCGCTGGCTGCTGCTATGCGAGTGGCGGTTTCGTAACCGAGCGCCGGCAGGAGCGCAGTGGCCAGAGCGGTCGCGCCCTCCACCGATGATCGGCAGCGCTCGACATTGGCCTCAATGCCGCTGACGCAGTTTTTGGCGAGGATTTCGCAACCATTGGCGAGCAGGTCGATGCTGTCGAGCAAGCAATCGGCAATCAACGGCAGGAAGGCATTGAGTTCAAGCGACCCCAAACTGGCGGCGGAGGTAATCGCCTGATCGTGAGCGCAAACCTGCAAGGCCGCTTGCGTCACGGCTTCCGGAATGACCGGATTAATCTTGCCCGGCATGATGCTGGAACCGGCCTGACGCGGCGGCAAGCTGATTTCGCCAAGGCCCGCGTTCGGCCCCGACGACAGCAGGCGCAGGTCGCCTGAAATCTTGATCAAATTGACGGCGCAAGCTTTGAGGATGCCAGAAACCTCGACAAAGACGTCGCAGTTCTGCGTCGCCTCGACCAGATTTTCGGCACGGGCCAACCCCAGGCCGGTAAGTTCGCGCAGGCGGTCGACCACCTGAAAAATATACTGACGTGGCGCTGCCAAGCCAGTGCCGATAGCGGTGCCGCCGAGATTGACGACGCGCAGCCGTTCGACGCACTTATAGACGCGCCAGCGGTCGCGATTAATCGCCTCAGCGTATGCGCCCATTTCTCGGCCGAGCGTAGTCAGCACGGCGTCCTGATATTGGGTGCGCCCCACCTTGACGATATTTTCGAAGCGTTTCTCCAGCGCCTGAAAACTCTCCTGGAGCAGCACCAGCCGCTCCTCTAGCCGGTTGGTGCGCTGAATGGCGGCCACCCGCAAGGCGGTGGGGTAAGTGTCGTTGGTCGACTGGTAGCGGTTAATATCGTCCAGCGGCGAAATCAGATCATACCGGCCAGGCGCTTCGCCCATGAGTTGCAACGCACGGTTGGCGATCACCTCGTTGACGTTCATGTTGAGGCTGGTGCCGGCGCCGCCCTGGAGAGCATCGACTACCACATGCCCATCCAGCAGGCCTGCTGCCATTTCCGAGCAGGCGCGTTCGATGGCATCGATACGATCCGGTGTCTCGCGCCAGCCGCCGAGTCCGCGGATGGTCAGCATAGCCGCTAGCTTAACCTGGCCGTAGGCATGAATCAGCGCAATATGAACTGTCCGCCCGGAGAGCGGAAAATTCTCCAGTGCGCGCTGGGTATGGATGCCATAAATGGCATCCGATGGCAGGGCGCGTTCGCCGAGCAGATCCTTCTCGTGCCGCACACCTGCCATCTATTTCAGCCTAGAGAGCAAAGCGCATCATTTGCGCGTCCACGCCTTCGATTGCATTGAACTTGTCTATCATCTTTTTTGCGACTTCGTTGCCGCCAAAGACTTTCAACAATATCAACCCGGCGGGTGAACAGGTGTTGTCATTCACGTCATGCATGCCGAGCATGGTCTTGATATTGCAGCCAAATTCGCTGAACAGTTTTTGTAAGTCCAGAGCATTCTTCATGCGGTTGCTAACATTGAGGCCAATGATTATGCGTTCGTTCATGATGCCTCCTTTTCAGGTTGGTGAATCAAAATTCTGCCGATATTTCTATCAGCAGTAAACATCGCGTTTGCCCTTCTTGACCTTGTTCACCATCGTTCTTGAACGCTTGGCGCCAAGCTCGTCCATATTGACGATGAAGGTCTCGATGGTTTTTTCGCCGATCTCGCGCGATTGCGGCGTGCCGTAGTCCTCCAGATATTCCTGGAAAGTCGAGGCGGCGTTGGGATCGCAATGGTGCTTGATGTCGCCGGGCTTAGCGAGGTCCATGAAATCACCGCCGGTGCGTCCCAGGCGATAGCACCCGGTGCAAAACGACGGCACATAGCCGAGCGAAGCGACATCGCAGATCACCTCGTCGAGCGAACGGTGGTCGCCGAGCGAGAACTGGCTCATGTCGGCTTTTTCGTCTTCGGCATAGCCGCCAGGATTGGTGCGGCTTCCCGCCGAGATTTGCGACACACCCAAGGCGAAGGTTTCGCGCCGCAGATTTGGCGTTTCGCGGGTAGACATGATGATGCCGGTGTAGGGTACGGCGATGCGTAAAATGGCAACAATCTTGCGGAAATCGAAGTCGGTTACCGGATGCGGCGGCTGTTCCGCGATGGTCGAACCCGTGGCCGGTTCCAGGCGCGGCACACTGATGGTATGTGGTCCGACGCCGCAGGCGGCTTCGAGGTGGCGGATATGCTGCATCAGCGCCAACAGTTCAAAACGCCAGTCGAACAAGCCGAACAGCACGCCGATGCCGCAATCGTCAATGCCTGCTTCCATGGCGCGGTCGATGGCGGTAAGCCTCCAGTCGTAGTCGGCTTTTTTGCCCGACAGGTGCACCTTGCCATAGGTTTCGCGATGATAGGTTTCCTGGAATATCTGGTAAGTGCCGATGCGGGCTTCCTTGAGCTGGCGGAATTCATCGGTTGTCAGCGGCGCGATATTTACATTGACGCGGCGAATCTCGCCGTTATTGTGCTTGACCGAGTACACAGTCGCAATGGAATCCAGAATGTACTGAAAACCCCGCTTCGGATAGGACTCACCTGCAACCAGCAGCATACGCTTGTGGCCCTGATCGATGAGGATGCGCGTCTCCTGGGCAATTTCCTCTTGGGTCAACACCCGCCGCTTGACTTCCTTATTACGCACGCGGAAGGCACAGTACAAACATTCGTTGGCGCAAAGGTTGGAGATATAGAGTGGAGCAAAAACCACCAAACGCTTGCCATAGATGGTGTCTTTGACGTAACGCGCAGTATCGAACATCTCGGCAATCAATTCAGGATCGCTGACGGACGCCAGGATGGCGATCTCTTCCGGATCGATGCCCTTGAGTTCACGCCCCTTGGCAAGGATCTCGCGAATACGCGTGGCATCGTGGTCGGTGGCAGCTTTCAGCGTGTCCCAAATAGACTGTTCGTTAATAATAAAGGCGTTGTTCATGCTAAGTCCCCAACAGGCTTCTAAAGAAAAAGGCCCGGTGGATAATGATAATCCACCGGGCGCTGGTTGCTGCTTACAAATGCGCTGCTATTCAGGCAATGAATTTGCCGCGCGGCGTGTAGTGCGTATGCAACAGGTGGTGGGCCTCATGGCCGCATGGACCATCCTTGAGGAACTCCTGATAAATCTGCAGCACCTCCGGATTTTCATGCGACTTGCGCACACTGTAGGCCGCATCTTCAGAATAGATGGCCTTGGCGCGCTTGGCGCGAATCTCGGCATTGGTCGGAATCGGCTGACCGCCACCGCCCAGGCAACCACCCGGACAGGCCATGAACTCGATGAAGTGACACTGGCTCATCGGGCCGCCGGCCTTGATATCGTCCATTACCCGCTTGGCGTTGGCAGTGCCGTGGGCAACGCCTACCTTGAGGGTAGCGCCCTTGAGCCAATCCCAGTTGGGCACCAGATGCTTGAGGATGTCTGGCACCGGACCAACTTCGGTAATCGGCAGTTCGACGATGCGTACGCCTTCAAACCCACGGATGGGCGTGATATTGGCGTGATCGTAGAAGTTCTCCACCTTCTTGCCGGTGACCAGTTCGATGACGGTGCGCAGGGCCGCTTCCATCACGCCGCCAGTCGCGCCGAAGATGACGCCGGAACCAGTTGCATCGCCGAACGGAGCGTCGAACTTGCCCTTGGGCATGTTCGGCAGATCGATGCCGGCTTCGTGAATCATCTTTCCCAGTTCGCGGGTGGTGACACCGAAATCGACATCCTTGAAGCCGCTGGCGTTCATTTCCGGACGGTTGCATTCGAACTTCTTGGCCGAGCAAGGCATCAGCGCGACTACAACGATGTCCTTCGGATCGATGCCCTTCTTTTCCGCATAGTAGGTCTTGATGAGCGCGCCAAACATCTGCTGCGGACTCTTGGCGGAGGACAGGTGATCGAGCATATCGGGATAGAAATGTTCGATGTACTTGACCCAGCCTGGTGAACAACTCGTGAACTGCGGCAGGGAGACACTCGCGTCCTTCTTCACCAGAGCATTGTAGAGGCGCAGGATGAGTTCCGTGCCTTCTTCGATGATGGTCAGGTCGGCCGTGTAGTTGGTGTCGAACACTGCGTCGAAGCCCATGCGCTTCAGGGCCGTATTCATCTCGTAGGTCATCGGGGCGCCCGGCTCGAGACCGAAGCATTCGCCGATTGCTGCGCGCGGCGCTGGCGCCGTCTGCATCACAACATGCTTGGTCTTGTCTTCCAGCATGGTCCAGACGTCGTCGGTCTGATCCAGTTCGGTAAGCGCGCCGACCGGGCAACGGTTGATGCACTGGCCGCAGTTGATGCAAACCACGGAAGCCAGCGGCTTGTCGCCGAAGGCAACCACTTGCGAGTGGGCGCTGCGATCCTGAATCGCCAAGCAGCCGACTTCCTGCAGATCGTTGCAGGTGCGTATGCAACGGCGACAGAGCACGCACTTGTTCATGTCGCGCACGATCGAGCTGGAGGAGGAATCGATTTCAAACTTCGCCTCTGTCGGGTGACCAAAGCGGAAGAAGTCCACCCCGTATTCCTTGGCCAGCGCCTGCAGTTGGCAATTGTTGCTGCGCTTGCAGGCATAGCACTCGCCGTAGTGATTGGCGAGGTGCAAGTCGATGATATGACGGCGCGCCTTGCGTACGGCTTGCGTGTTGGTCTTGACCGAAATCGGCTCGGTGACAGGGTAGGCGCAGGCAGCTTGCAGATTGCGCCAGCCGTTGACCTCGACCACGCAAATGCGGCAAACGCCGGCAACGCACAAGTCATCGTGATAGCACAGCGTCGGAATGTTAACGCCGGCCTTCTGGGCTGCCTTAAGAATGGTGGTTCCAGTCGGAACATTGACATCAATTCCATCAATAGTGACCTTCACCATCGGGCAGGTACCATCAGCTTCGCATTGCAGGTTGAGGGGAAGGCCCTTCTCGCTACCTGGAGCGCGGCTGGTATTGGCACTTAAAGATTTATTACACATATCCAATATCTCCCGTATTCTAATTATTCGGCCACGGCCTGACGGCCCATGATCTCATCCTTGAAGTGCTTGTTGAGGGCGACCAGCACATTCGGGCTGGCTTGGCCAAGACCGCACTTGGAAGCTATCTGGATGGTATCGCACAAGCCGACGAGTTCGTTCAGGTAATGAGTCGAGCACTTGCCCTTCTGGAGCAGTTTTACGCCATTGAGCAACACGACATTACCGTCACGGCAGGGAGTACACTGGCCGCAGGATTCCTCGACGAAGAAGTCGAGATAATTTTCTGCGATTTCCAGCATGTCGCGATCCGGGCCATAAATGATGACGGAGCCGCCGGTGGCGACATCTTCATAGGCCAGCTTGCGGCCGAATTCCTTGGCCGGAATCAGTTGGCCTGAGTAGCCGCCCACCTGCACCGCCTTGGCGCCCTTGCCGCCGACGACATCAAGCAGTTCGGCTATGGTCTTGCCCCAGGGGAGTTCGTAGACACCGGGTTTGGCGCAGTCGCCGGAAACGCTGAACAGCTTGAATCCCTTGGACTTCTCGCTACCCATGCCGGCAAACCACTTGCCACCCTTGTCGATGATGCAGCATGCAGATGCCAGGGTTTCGACGTTGTTGACGACAGTCGGACAATTGTTCAGGCCAACGGTGACCGGGTACGGCGGACGGTTGCGTGGTTCGCCGCGCTGGCCTTCCAGCGATTCGATCAAGGCGGTTTCTTCGCCGCAGACATAGGCGCCAGCGCCCATCTGGATGCGGAGTTCGAAATCGAAGCCCTTGCCAAGGATATTCTTGCCCAGCAGGTTGGCCTTGCGGCGAGCTTCCAGAATATCTTCCAGTTGCTGGCGCATGTAGAGATATTCGTAGCGCAAATAGAGCACGCCTTCTTTGGCGCCGGAAACAAAACCGGCGATGGTCATGCCTTCGAACACCATGTCGCCGAACTTGCTGAGAATGACGCGATCCTTGAACGTGCCAGGCTCGCCTTCGTCAGCGTTGCAAACAACGTATTTGACGTCACCCTTGGCCTCGGCAGCGAACTTCCACTTCATGCCGGTCGGGAAACCCGCGCCGCCACGACCGCGCATGGCGGAGGTGGTAACTTCGGCGATGACGGCGGCAGCACCCATATCCAGCGCCTTCTTGAGGGCGGTGTTCGCCTTGTAGCTGGCATAGGTCAGGGTATTGGTCGTGGTCTCGCCGATGCGCCCGATGGTCGGGCGGTGCGAATGAAACTCCTGGCGGCAATCCTCGATGATTTGATTGGCGCGTTGCGGAGTCAGTTCGGTGAATATCTCGTTGTTGACCATCATGGCCGGCGCCAAGTCATTCATGCCGATACAGCTCGTCCATTCGAGCGTGAACATGCCGTCGGGCGTCGTCTCGCCCATCTTGATGCCCAAGTCATTTTCCAATTGGCGGGCAATGGTTTTGGCGCCCTTCATCATGGAAGACATTTCGCTGGAAAGACGAATGATGAACTTGCCTTTCGGCTTGGTATTGATGAAATGGTAAAAAGTGGCGACGCTGTAGATTTCCGTCGCATGGATATCCATGAGATCGGCGATTACCTGCATGGCATACTCGGAAACATAGCCATACTCGTCCTGCACCTCCTGGAGAATGGGAATCAGCGCTGAGCGCTTCCCGCCATTCTTTTCAACCAGTTCGGAGATAAGCTTTTTTTGCTTATCCTGTTCAGTTAGCAACATGAACAACCTCCCTTTTTGGCGTTATGTAAGTGGTTAATGATTTATCGATGACCTGGCTTTTCGAAAAAGCATCGGCCAAAATTTGCGATCTCGCTGCTTGAACCATGCGCTTGACATCTTAGCCAACTTGCCGATCCCGGCTACAACAATTGGTTAACCGTCAACGCCACATGCTGCGATAAAACTTAATTTATTGGCTTTATTGGCCATTATTGCCAAGACAACTGACACCCCTCCGGCCAAACAAGGTATTGCAAGTAATTTTTATTCTAGAAACCACGGGATAATATCTTAAACAGACACTTAGCGAAATATGAAATTTTCCCTCAACATTTACCCGATACTTGGCATAATAAGAAGTAGGCAACACTCCATCCTAGTGATAAATCGGCGCGCTGCCACTACCAACCCTAAGATATTACGGAGGTAACTATATGTTCAAAAACATTCTATTGCCCACTGATGGCACCGACTTCTCCCGGAAAGCCGCTCTTGCAGCCGCCGCCTTCGCCAAGGGATCGGGTGCGAAAATCACCGCTTTCTATGCCATAGCGAGCGCCCCGGCAGCCTGGTATGACGCAGGTGTAGCGGATCCCCAAGTATTCGAACAAATGGCCATTAAACAGGGCAACCAATACCTTGGTGAAATCAAGAGCCTGTGCGCCGATGCCGGGGTCGAGTGCGACATGGTGAGCGAACTTAGCGATGTGCCCTATCAGGCCATCATCGATGCGGCAGAAAAGAGCGGCTGCGACCTGATTTTCATGGCGTCTCATGGTCGGCGCGGACTGAGCAACATCTTCCTGGGTGACGCCACCAACAAGGTGGCGAACCAATCCAAGATTTCTGTCCTGATTTATCGCGTATAGCAGCCAGGGTTAAGCTGCCTAGGAAAACTGCTGTCGGGCATCCCCCGGCAGCAGGCGCTAATGCCCGTCCAAGCCGTCCATCATGCGCAGACTATGATCCAGGGTCGGCAAGATAACATCCAGATACTCATTCACCGCTTTTACGCTGCCTGGCAGCGTATAAACTAACATGTTGCCGATCACTCCGGCTACGCCGCGGCTGAGCAGCGCATTGGGCAACGTGGTGCCGAAATGGACGCGGATGAACTCCATGATCCCGGGAAGTTCCCGGTCCAGCAGCGGGCGGATCACATCGGGGGTGATGTCGCGCGGGCCAAGACCAGTGCCGCCGGTAGTAAACAATATGCGGCAGCCGTTCTGCTGAGCATCCTTGATCAGCGAGCGAAGCCGGTCGGCTTCGTCCGGGATCAGGCGCGATTCGACGCCAATCCTCCAGTGACTGTCCTTGAATTGAGCCTCGATCCGCTGACGCAGCAAGCCACCGCTTTTATCCTGATAGACCCCTGAGCTGGCACGATCCGACAGGGTAATAGCGAAGACAGGCAGGGTACGCGGTTCATGGAGAAGGGCGTCGCCTGGACGGATAGTCCCCGGCTTGAGCACGCGGCAGAAAATACCCTCCTTGGGCATCACGCATTTGCCGACTTCGCGGAAAATGGCGCAGCCGCCGCCATGGCAAGCCTTGCCGATCTGCGATACTTCAAGCTTCGCCTCGCCAACGACGAGTTGATCCGGAATCCTGACCAGCCCAAGATCCAGCCCGGCAGTGGTCAGATTCTCGGCAAACTCGCCGGGCTGAAAAGTGCGTCCGGATGGCTCGGCGAAACGCGCGATGCTCTCGCTCGAAAGCAAGCTGAGCTGGCGGTGCCAAGCGCCGGCATGCGCATCCCCGATCACGCCGTTGGCGTCGATCACAATCTCCGCAACCGGCTGCTTGATGGTTCCCTTCTCCTCGGACACATTGACTGAAACAATGCTGGCTTTCATGCTAGCTCCTTCGTCTTTTCGATCAGGCGTATGCCTTCGATCTGCATGCTTTTGTCCACTGCCTTGCACATGTCGTAAACCGTCAGCAGGGCAACACTGACTGCCGTCAGCGCTTCCATCTCGACACCGGTCTGGCCGGTGCATTTGACTTCGGCGGCAACATGGACACCCGCGTCGCGCAACTCGGCGGTCACGGCAACCTTGCCCAACATCAGCGGGTGGCAAAGCGGGATCAGTTGCGACGTCTGCTTGGCGGCCTGGACACCAGCCAGTTCGGCGGTAATCAGCACGTTGCCCTTGCGTATCTGGCGGTCCGCAATCAGCGCGACGGTCTCCGGCGTCAACCGGATAAAGCCTTCGGCCAGCGCTCGGCGATGGCTTTCCGGTTTGCCGGTGACATCCACCATGCGCGGTCGGTCCTGCCCGTCGAGATGTGATAGTTCTTTCATTTAGCCTCCCATTTGCGAGAACAGATGATGACTGGTTCTGCCCGATTCCGGCTTGGCCTCGACTGCCGCCTCGATCGCCTGCCGCGCGCCGAGTTGCCGGATCGACAAGGACTGGTTTGAAAAAAGACAGGGATAGAGCAACCCCGTTGAGGAAAGGCGCAAACGGTTGCAGGTGGCGCAATGTCCGCCATCGCCGCCAACCACCTGGGAAAAAATGCCCTTCTCGGTCTGCATGCGGTGAATGAAGCGCGCTTCCAGCCCCTGCTCTTTTCCAAAACGCGCCACGGAGCGGGCATCCGCCTCATCGGGCGATTGTTCGATGACGCAATTAAGTTTGATGCGCTCGAACCCAGCCTCACGGGCGACTTCAATCCCGGCAAGAACCTGGGAAAGTTTTCCGCCGCGGGTAATCTCCGCATAGCGCTCCGGATCGGCTGAATCCAGACTGATATTGATCCGCTGCAAGCCGGCCTGGCGCAAGGCGTGGGCATTGCGCGCAAGCAGGGTGCCATTGGTGGTCATCGCCAGATCGCGAATGCCGGGAAGAGCGGCAAGCATCCCGACGAGGTCGGCTATTCCACGCCGCAATAGCGGCTCGCCGCCGGTCAGCCGCACCTTGTCGATCCCCATTGCCACCGCGATGGCGGTGAAATCCCGAATTTCTTCCAGCGTCAGCAAGTCGTCGTGGTTGTACAGCGGCACCCCTTCCGGCGGCATGCAGTAAGCGCAGCGCAGGTTGCAGCGATCCGTCACCGAAAGACGGAGATAGTTGATGCGACGATTAAAGCGGTCGAACATCCACGCTGTCCCCTTGTTTCAGTTCAAGACAACCCACCGGTAGCGTCACCAAGCCATCTGCGCCAGCCATGGTGCCGATATGCGCAGAGCCGTGATATTCGATGCTGGCAACCGATCCGTCGGCAAGCAGGCGCACCGGAACCGACGACTGCCGCGCTGCCTTCTTCCTTGATATGCCTTCGGCCAGCCTGGCCTTGAAGATGCGCGGCTGGAACGCATGCCCCATCAGGCGGTAGAGAAACGGCTTGAGCATCATCTCGAAAATGATGTAGGTCGACACCGGGTTGCCGGGAAGGCCAAGGCACCAGGTGTTGCCGTCACTGCCAAACACGGTCGGGCGTCCCGGCTGCATCGCCACGCTTTCAAACAGAAACTTGTAGCCAACATCCAGGAGCGCCCGTGGCACATAATCGAAATCGCCGCAGGAGACCCCGCCGGAGAGAAGAAGGACATCGTTTTCCTGACGGGCGCGAACGATGGCCTCACGCGTCGCCTCGATGGAATCCGGAACGATGCCGTAATAGCGCGGAGCGGCCCCCGCATTCACGGCCTGCGCCATCAGTTGCGGGCTGTTGCTGTTGCGAATAGCCGCGCCTTCTGGCTTTTTCCTGGCATCGACGAGTTCGCTGCCCGTGGCGATAACCGCAATATGCGGACGGCACGACACCCGCACCTCCGCCTGTCCGACCGTGGCCAGCACCGCCAGATGCGCCGGACCAAGCAACTCACCTTTTTTCAGCACCACATCGCCGACATGCAGGTCTTCTGCGCGGCGACAATAATTGTCGCTGGTGGATTGTCCGGTAAAAGATACGCGTTCATCCACATCGGCCACGGAGTCTTCAAGCATGAAAACGCAATCCGCACCGGGTGGTAACGGAGCGCCGGTCATGATGCGCGAAGCCTCGCCCGCGCCGATAGTGCGGACAGGCATTCTCCCTGCCGGGATTTCCTCGATAATCCTGAAAGGCCCAGGCAAGTCTTGGCGCCTACAGGCAAAACCATCCATCGCCGACTTGTCGAAGGGCGGCATGTCCATGTCAGAACGGACATCCTCCGCCAGCACGCGGCCATTGCATTGCTCAAAGGGAATCAACTCGCTAGCAAGCGGACGAGTGCTCGCCAGCATGCGTTCGAGGGCTTCTTCAAAACTAATCAAGGCGATCTCCGGAAAATTGGCGATAGTCTTCGGGGGTATTCAAATTGCGCAGTACCGCTGGAGGCATTATCGGACAGGCGTGGCGCTGCCCTTCGAGCAGTTCAATGATGCGCCGTCCGCCTTGCGCCAGGATTTCCCTGGCGCGTGGAATCAGTGACTTGCGATAGACGGCAAACAGCGGCTCGTAACGCCCATCGGCTGTCATTGGGATTACGACATCCTTATCCGCAGCCAGTTCCAGCATGTCGCGGATGAAAGCCAGCGGCATTTGCGGGATATCGCACGCAGTGACAAACAGAAGTTCGTGGCGTGAAGCTTCAAGGCAGGAAAGTATGCCCATCAGCGGACCCTGCCCGGCCTCTCTGTCGGCCACCAGCGGCAGGTTGAGAAACGCGTGCCGCGCCGGATCGTTGCTGCCGATCAATAGTTCCGGAAAAAGCGGACTTAGCTGCGCTGCGATGTGCGCGATCATCGGCTGGCCGTCAATTGGCAGCAGGCTCTTGTCCTGCCCCATGCGGCGGCTTTGTCCGCCGGCAAGTATGGCGGCAGATGCCTCGAAAGGGATGAACCAGCGGCCTTGCGCCCAGTAACACTGATCGGGAGCAAAATCCCAGCCATCGCCATAAAACGTAATGACGCGGTCAGCCAAGCCAATCACCTTGCGGCAGGATTCCTTGATCTCACCAAAACCAGCTTCGCGCACTACAAGGAAGACTCCGGGCCTGACAAACTCACGCGCCGAACTGGATTCACAGACAATGGCCGAGCCGGACGGAATCGCCGCCAGCAAGGCATCCACCGCCCGCCCCAGGCTTTCCTGCACCACCTGTAGCCAGAACACACGGCTGGCCCCGGCACGCAGCATGCGCAAAGTATCCTTGCTGGTATCGGCGCCCGTTTCCTCGCTGAGGCGAAAACCATCCTTGAGCAAACCTTCTTCAGAACCATGCGTGAGCGTGATCTTGACACCGATCACCGGCACTTCCAGTGCAATGCGAGCGATCAACCGGCAGGCGAATTCGGTCTTGCCGACATTGCGTGCAGCCGAGCCGATCATCAGCATGTTGGGGCAGTCAATCATTGCAATCGCCCAGCAAGGGTTGCACATGACGCGCAAACTCCTCATCAAGATGCGCCCGGACAGCCTTGCCGAATGCCGCATAAGCTTCGATCCAGCGCCGGCCAGCATCGGTCAGTAGCGTCTGTCCGCCTGCCTTGCCGCCACGGCTGCGCTCGATCAGGCTCAGGCCTAGGCATTCTTCTGCCTTTTTCAGGTCACCCCAAGCCTTGCGATAGCTGATATCGAGATTCCGCGCCGCCTGGCGCAGACAACCGCAACGCTCGATTTCCTGCAACAGACGCACCTTGCCGTCGCCAAAGACGCCGAGGTGATCATCGCAATATAGCCAGAGCCGGCAATTGGGTTGCAGTTCAGCCATCGTTTCCATGAAAGTCGCGAAGCGACTCTCGATGCTCCCCTCTCCCCTCGCGGGAGAGGGGTTGGGGGAGAGGGGGCAAGCGAAGGCATTCATCCATGGAAACGGATTCCCAATCATGCCTGGTTCTTGTGGCCGCCGAAGCATCCCAACTGGCAATCGGTGATCTTGATGTCATGGGACTGGCAATAGCTTCCGATCTCTTTCAGCGGAACGCCCATATCCTCGGCCAGAACGTGCGCCCGCGCACAGGAAAGGCATTGGCGGCCGTTATCCAGATGAACAGCGGCGGCAATGGCGGCTTCGATGTCAGTAATTTTCATTCGTGATGTTTTTCAAAACATAACGGCTAACAAAAGAAAGCCGAAGACTCCAATAGCTGCGGAGGCTCCGGCTTCTTAATTAAAAGACTTCGGGATAGCCAATATCGACGAACAGGGTTTCGAGGCGGTTCTTGTGCCCCAGTTCCATATCCGCCAGATTGCGGAAGATCGCCTCCAAGCCGCTATCGCTGCAGTTCGCGGCCATGCCGAGGTAGAGCTCCATCGCCTGCTGTTCCTTCTTCATCGCCAGCGCAAGGGCATCGGCTGGTTTCATGTCGGTGGAGAGCTTCGGCAGTTCGACGCTTTCGGCCACCTTGGTGTCGGTTGCCGGCTTCTTCATCTTCATCTCGAGCGTCGGGTCTTCCTTGAAGCGCTCCAGCAGTTCCATGTGGCCCAGCTCTTCTTTGGCCAGGTCGGAAAAGATGGCGCGAACGCTTTCATCTTTCATTGACTTGGCGGCCTTGGCGTAGAACTCGTTGGCCTCGATTTCGCGCTCTATGGCCAAGGTGAACAGGCGTTTGATTTCTTCGTTATCCATGTTGAACTCCTTTTATCTGGCTCAGTCCGCCCGTTTGACACGCGCCGCGCAGACCTTGTATTCCGGTATCTTGGCGATCGGGTCAAGCGCATTGTTGGTCAGCATGTTGGCTGGCGCTTCGCTAAAGTGGAACGGCATGAACAGCGCGCCCTTGTCAATGCTGGCCGTTACCCTGGCCTTCACTTTCACCTTGCCACGGCGGGTTTCAATGTTGACCATATCGCCGCTCTTGATCCCCAGCTTTTCCGCATCTTCCGGATGGATGTCGAGTTCGCATTCCGGCTTGAGCGTATCCAAGGTGAAGGAATTGCGGCTCATGTTGCCACCGTGGTAATGCTCAAGCAGGCGGCCCGTCTGTAGCAGCAGCGGATACTCGTCGCACGGCATTTCCTCAGAGGGACGATACACGAGCGGCGCCAGCAAGGCCAGGCCACGGGTAAACTTCGCCGTGTGCAGCACCGGCGTTCCCGGATGATCCTCGGTCGGGCAAGGCCAGCGCAGACCGCACTTCTCGATGCGCTCGTAGGTCATGCCGCGATAGGACGGCGTTACCATGCGCATTTCCTCGAACAGCGCTTGCGGCGTGCTCGGGAAATTGACGGCACCCAAGCGTGTCGCCAGGTCGGCGATGATTTCAGCGTCCTGGCGCACGCCGGGCAGCGGATCGATGGCTGGACGGCCAAGCTGAACGCGGCGCTCGGTATTGGAGTAGGTGCCAAGCTTTTCCGCAAAAGATGTGGCCGGCAGCACGACGTCAGCTTTTTCTGCCGTTTCGGTCAGGAAAATATCCTGAACGACGATGAAATCGAGCTTCTCCAACATATGCTCGGCATGGTGCAGATCGGGATCGTTCATCATCGGGTTTTCACCCATGATGTAGAGCGCCTTGATTTTATCGCCCGCCTGATCGACCATCAGCGTCACTGGCATGCCAACCTCGGCATCCATTGTCGCCACGTCGATGCCCCAGGACTTGGCATACTTCTCGCGAATGGCGGCATCGGTCACCGGCTGGTAGGCGCTGAACACGTTCGGCAACGCGCCCATGTCGCAGGCGCCCTGCACGTTGTTCTGGCCGCGCAGCGGATTGACGCCGCCGCCTTCGACACCGAGATTGCCGGTAATCAGCGCCAGGTTGGAAATCGCCTTGACGTTGTCGACGCCATGCGAGTGCTGGGTGATGCCCATCGCGTAGTAAATCGCCGCCTTGCCGCCAGTGGCGTAAAGCTTGGCGATGGCATACAGGTCTTCCTTGGAGATGCCGCTAACCTTCGACACCATTTCGGGTGTGTAGGACTGCAAGCTCTTCAGATACTCATCCCAACCTTCACAGCGGGTGTCGATGTATTCCTTCTTGTGCCAACCGTTGTCGATGATGATCTTTTGCACACCCATCAGCCAAGCGACGTCGCTGCCGCCTTTCTGGCGGATATGGATGTCGGCAATCTTGGCGAGGTCAGTTTCTCGCGGATCGACAACAATCAGTTTCACGCCGTTCTGCTTGACGGCCTTCTTGATCATGCCGCCGAACACCGGATGACACCAAGTGGTATTACTGCCAGTAATCAGGATGACATCCGACTTCATCGCCTCCTGCATGCTGTTGGTCATTGCGCCAGAACCCAGAGTCGCAGCCAGACCGGCCACGGTGGAGGAGTGTCATAATCGGGCGCAGTGGTCTATGTTGTTTGTTTTTATCACCCCGCGTGCAAAGCGCATCATCGCGTAGTTGTCTTCGTTGCTGGTCTTGGCTGAGCTCAGGCAGCCAATGGCGCGCGGGCCATCCTTATCCAGCACCTTCTTCAGGCCGGCGGCGGCGGCGGCCATCGCCTCATCCCAACTTGCTTCGACCAATTGGCCGTTCTTGCGCACCAGCGGCTTGGTCAGGCGCTTCGGACTGTTGACATAGTCGAGGCCGAAACGACCCTTGACGCAGAGGCTGCCCTGATTGGGCAGATCCTGCCAGTTCTTCTCAGCACCGAGGCCGTAGAGAATCTTGTTGTCCTTGGTAACGACATCGATATTGCAGCCAACGCCGCAATACGGGCAGATGGCGCGGGTTTTCTTCAGTTCCCAGGTGCGCGCTTTGCCTTCCGCTGCCTTGGTCACCAAGGCGCCGACCGGGCACACCTGGACGCATTCGCCGCAACGCACACAGGAGGATTGGCCCATCGGCAGCCCTTCATCGCAAATGACGTGCTCATCGTGGGCGCGCAGGCCAAAATCCAGCACCTCGTGCATCACCACGTTGTTGCAGGCATCAATGCAGCGGCCGCATTTCACGCACTTGGTGGCGTCCTTGATGATCGATTCGGAACTGGTATCGTAGTCCTCCTCCTCGCAATGCCCCTCGCCCAACTCATAGGACGGCTTCTTCAGGCCGAGGAAATGGGCGGCGGTCTGCAACTCGCAGTCGCCGTTCTTCTGGCAGGAGAGGCAATCGTGTTCGCCGGAGGACAGTTGCAGGTCGATGACCATCTTCTGCGCGATGACCGCCTTTTCGCTATCGGTGCGGACGACCATGCCTTCCTGCACGATAGTCGTGCAGGTGGTGGAAAGCCCACGCCAGCCTTCGACTTCGGCGACGCAGGCGCGGCACTTGCCAGCCGTGCCGGAACGCGCGAAATAACAAAGCGAAGGAACGTAGATACCGTTTTCGCGCGCTGTTTGCAGCACATTGGCGCCTTCCCTAGCTTCGCAAGCAATGCCGTTGATTGTGATTTTCATGTATTGGGCTCCTTATTTCTGGACCAGCGCTTCGAATTCGTCGCGGTACTTGGTAACCATGGCGCGTATCGGCACCGAGAAGGCCTCGCCTACCGGGCAGACGGTCAGGCCGGCGATGGTATTGGTCAGGGCGATGATGCGGTCGATATCCTGGGACTTGCCCTTGCCGGCCAGTAGTTTCTCGATCAGGCAGACGATGGCAACCGAACCTTCGCGGCAGGGAGTGCATTGGCCGCAGGATTCGTGAGCGTAGAACTTGATAGAGCGCAAAGCCAGTTCCGGGATGGATACCGTGTCGTTGACCACCATGATGCCGCCTGAACCGAGCGCGGTGCCGGCGGCAGCGCAGGCATCGTAATCCATGTTCAGCACCTTGGCCTCGTCCGGCTTGAGGATAGCCACCGACAGGCCGCCGACGATGACGCCCTTGAGCTTGCCCTTGACGCCCCCAGCAGCTTCAAGAATGGTCATGAGCGGGGTGCCGAGCGGGAACTCATACACGCCCGGCTTGTTAACCTGGCCGCTGACGCCGAAAATCTTCGGGCCGTAGCCACCGGCACCGCCTATTGCACGGAAGGCGTCGGCGCCTTGGCCGATGATGAAAGGCAGGCAGGACAAGGTCTCGACGTTGTTGACGATGGTCGGGCAGCCGTACAGTCCCTTGTTCGCCGGGAAGGGTGGCTTCAGGCGCGGCGTGCCGCGGCCGCCTTCGAGCGACTGCATCAGCGCCGTCTCGTCGCCGCAGACGTAGGAACCGCCGCCGCGATGGACAACGATATCGACATGCGGCAGCAGTTTTGCCGCCTTGGCCTCTTCGATGGCCTTGTCCAGGATTTCGGCGATCCACTTGAATTCGCCGCGGATGTAAATGAAGGCCTTTTTCGCGCCGATGGCGTGGGCGGCAATGGCCATGCCCTCGACCAAGAGGTGCGGATCGTATTCCATGATCTGGCGATCCTTGAAGGTGCCGGGTTCGCCTTCGTCGGCATTGGCAATCAGGTAAACCGGACGCGGATCGTTCTTGGGCAGGAAGCCCCACTTGGTTCCGGCCGGGAAACCTGCGCCGCCGCGACCGCGCAGGATGGCGTTCTTGACTTCGCCGATCACATCCGCCGGCGCCATCGCCAGCGCCTTGGCCAGCGACTTGTAGCCGCCATCGGCCTGATAGGTGGCCAGCGCCGTCGAATTCGGCGTCAGGCGGTGCTTCATCATGATGGTGCGCTCGCCGCCGACGTGATAGACCGGCTCCGGCGCAGGCATCTTGCCTTTTCTCAAGGCAGCGATCAGGGCATCGGTCTTGGCGATGGTCATCGACTCGTAATAGGTGTCGTTGACCTGGATCATCGGGCAGGTGCCGCAGGAGCCGAGATCCTCGACGTGCCACAAGGTAAACAGTCCGTCGGACGTAGTTTCGCCGGCCTTGATGCCAAGCGTCTTTTCCAGGTGTTCGAGAATTTCGTCGGCGCCCATCAGCATGCCGGGAACACAGGTGTCGACCTGCAAGTGATACTTGCCGACCGGCGTCTTATTGATCATCGTGTAGTAGGTCGCAACCCCGCGCGCCTTGCTCTTGGAAACCTTGAGGCGAGCCGCCACCTGGTTTTCGTCTTCCCTGGTCAGAAGATTGCTGTTTTCGCGCTGCGCAATATCAAGGGCAGGCAACAAGGCGGATTCGCCTTTCGGGTAGCGTGCCGCCAGTTTGTCGATACGCTGGAGAGTTTGTTCGTTAATCATCGACTGTCTCCTTGCTTCGGTTTTATTAAAATAAACAAAAAATCAGTCTTTCGATTATAGCTATGAAATTTGTTGCATAGGTTGAATTGGGGTGGTTTTTTTGGGTATAGAAGACTCCTCGGCCTCCCCCTAGATACCGAGATAGTTAGCGTGTGATTCTTGCTAAGCCAGGAATCTCAGATCGCCCGCCCTGCGGGTCAGCTTTTCCTGGTCGAAAATGGCCAGCAGCAGGAGCGAGGATTTCCTGTTGCCGCCGACCAGATCGCGGAATTGGGCAACGGTCATCCCCTGCTTGTTGCCGGTGAGATGGGCAATTAGCTTTTCCCGACAGGCTTCGACTACCGTCCGGTGGATCACGTCGTCCTGAGCCCGATAGACGATGCCAGTGACCGTCAAATGGTGCAACACCTGCTTCAGTTCCTTCTCGCTCATGCCTTGCTGGTCGGCGATTTCCTTCATCACGCTCATCAGCGGCACCTGCATGCCGCATTTGCGGATGAACTCCTCGATGACGGCAATGTGCCCCCGCCTGTCGGCGCTGATTTCGCCCTCGCTGGCAAACGACCAAGTCTTGTCCTTTTCCGTTAGCTTGCCTTTCTCGGTTTGCTGTTGCAGCGCCATGCGCAGAATTTCTTCGCCCGGGGTATTGCGGTCGATGCGCAGCGCGCTGCGAATTTCGTCGAAATCGGCGCCGCGCACCGCCAGCGGGTTGTCCCTGCGGTAGGCATGAATCGCGTTCATAACCCCGATGCGCATCTTTTCGAGGCCCGCTTTGGTAAACAACAGCATGCCGTGCTTGCCCTGCTGCCGCACGATTTCGCTGGAAAGCGGCTTGCCGAGCGCTTCATTGACTACATCAAGCGCGACATTGAGGCTGATGGCGACCTCTTCGGCGGTAGTGGCGCGATGCAGTTTGCGCACCTGGAGCGCAATGATCTCGGAGAGCTTGCCCCCAGCCAGCTTCTCGACATCCTTAAGAATTTTCTCCTTGCGCCGGCGGTGATGCAGCGGCGCGATGTCGATCACCTCGCCGCCGCCCAAGGTCCATTCATCGGAACTGTTGCGCAGCACAAAGCGGTCGCCGTGTTGCAGGACGCAGGGTTCCTGCAAGTGAATCTGCGCCAGCGCCGTCTCGCCTGACTTGACGCAGTCGCGATCAAGCAAATGGACTCGCGCCTGCTGCTCGTAGGTGCCTACATGGAAAATCACCTGCGACCAGCATCCGAGCGTCACCTGCTCCTCGTAGATTTCGAGCTTGACGTCGATCAGGCTGGTTTCGCGCAACAGGCGGTCGGAGAGCAGCATTCCGCGCCGAAACGCGGTCTTCTCCAGCCCGACCAGATTGATCGAGGCGCGGTCGCCGGCCACTACTTGCGACACTTCACGGCCATGCCGTTCCAGCCGGCGCGCCCGGTATCCATCGTCCCCGCCAGGAAGAAGAAAGAGTGTGCCGCCAGCGCTTACGGCGCCGCTGATGACGGAGCCGGTGACCACAGTGCCAAAACCGCTGACGCTGAAAATCCGGTCGACAAACATGCGGAACACGCCCTCGGCCGGTTTGCTCTCAATCTTGCGGATCAGAGTCTTGATCGACTCCTTTAGTTGCTCCAGCCCCTGCCCCGTTTTTGCCGAGACTTCGAGCACCAGCGCAGACTCCAGAAAACTGCCGCGAACCAGCTCCCGAATATCCTCACGAGCCAGTTCCAAAATGTCCTCATCCACCAGGTCGACCTTGGTCAGCGCGATGATGCCGTGGCGCAGGCCCAGGATTTTCATGATATTCAGGTGCTCACGCGTCTGCGGCATGATGCCACTGTCAGCCGCGATCACCAGCAACACGAAGTCGATGCCGCTGGCGCCGCCGACCATGGTATGAATAAAGTCCTTGTGGCCGGGAACGTCGACAATGCCCAGGCTTTCGTCATCGCCCAGGTCGAGATGGGCAAAGCCGAGGTGAATGGTAATGCCCCGCGCCTTTTCCTCCTTGTGGGTATCGCAGTCGATCTGGGTGAGCGCCTTCACCAGCGCGGTCTTGCCGTGGTCGACATGCCCCGCCGTTCCCATGATCAGGTGTTTCATGCGGCCTCGCCCAGAACACGCGGGATTTCTTCGGCCAGATAGGCCAGATCGTCGTCGGACAGGGTCAGAACATCGAACAGAATCTCGCCCTGCCGCAGGATGCCGATCACCGGCCGCTCGCTACGGTGCAGCGCCGCGAATACCCGCTCGGCGAACAGCGAGCGATCCTTCTGCGATTTCTTGTCAGAGACCAGCATCACCGCATAGCTCGGCAGCTCCAGCATGGGCAGGGTTCCGCCACCACAGCGCCCGGTGCTTTCCACCATACGGGCGGCGATGTTGCGCGCCTGGAGCGCCTGAAGCAGCGTTTCGGCCTTTTGCTCCAAGCGATCTTCGGGTTGTTCCAGCATAGCGAACAGCGGATTATTCTTGAGCAGCAGTTGGTCGTTGAAAAAGCTCCTGACCACGCTCGACAAGGCGGCGAGAATCAGTTTATCCACCCGCAGCGCCCGCATCATCGGCGCTTTCTTGATCTTGCCGACATACTCCTTGCGACCGGCGACGATACCGGCCTGCGGGCCACCCAGCAATTTGTCGCAACTGAACGCCACCAGATCGGCGCCATCGGCGATGGCCGATTTAACTTCTGGCTCGGACTCCAGCGGCAGATGCTTCGGCTTGCGGATCAGTCCCGAGCCGATATCGTAGAGAAAAGGCAGTCCATGGCTGTGAGCGCAGGCCGCCAGATCGGCCACCGAAACTTCTTCGGTGAAACCAACGAGTTCGAAATTCGAACGGTGCGCCTTCATGATCATCGCGGTATTCGCAGTGATCGCCTGTTCATAGTCGGAAAGACGTGTTTTGTTGGTCGTTCCGACCTCGACCATGATCGCCCCGGAAGCGGCCAGGATTTCCGGGATGCGGAACGAACCGCCGATCTCAACCAGTTCGCCGCGGGAAATAATGACTTCCTTACCCTTGGCGAAAGTGCCCAGCGCCAGCATGATGCCGGCGGCATTGTTGTTGACGACCACCGCATCTTCCGCACCGGCCAGGCAGCGGATAAGGGGAACGACATGCTCGTTGCGCTCGCCGCGCTGCGCAGTTTCCAGATCGTATTCCAGGTTCGAATAACCCAACACGATCTCGCGCATGTCCTCGAGCACCTTGGGCCCGAGCGGCGCCCGGCCTAGGTTGGTGTGAATGACAATGCCGGTAGCATTCACCACGCCTTTCAGTGCGGGCTTGGAAATTCCGGCCAGCGCTTCTTCGCAGCACCGGGTGACCTCGTCTATCTCGACTGCCCGGCCAGTAGCGAGAACTTGATTGCGGATGCCATCGATCACCGAACGCGCGATGAAGGTCACCAGTTCCGTTCCCTGTTGTTCCATCTGCTGGCGGATAGCAGGCTGACTCAAGACAAGGTCTACGCTGGGCAGTTTTCGCAATAGTGCCTGGATTTCGTTTTTTTCCATGGATGCCTCAATCTACGGCCAAGGCGACCTTGCGACCAGCGCGGGTGGCCCGCATAACCAGCATATCCAAGCTGAACTTGTCGCGCTTGCCGCGCACCAAGTCGGAGACATCGACTTGCAGTTCGGTAGCTTTGCCGTTCTTGAGTTGAAAGAGTTTGATGTTGCTCATGATTCCTCCGCATTCGGCAATGCCAGCAATTCGCCTTCCATACGCCGAACGCTCTTCATGAAGTTCTTGAAACTGGGCGAACGCTCGTTGGCTGGGTCGAGAAATCGCCCAATCGCGCGGGAGCCACTCACCTTCTGGTATAGGCCCGCGGTCAAAGCCTCCAACTCTTTGCTGGAACTACCGATACGATCCGGACAACGAAACTTGGCCGAACCTTGTTGACGCGCCAGTTTCGTGAGACTCAAGGCTTGCTCGACGGCGCAAAGATCAGCCAGGTAGAACGATTCCAATTCCTTGCAGGCAATGCGCACCAAGGTTTTCTCGGTTTGCCCGGCCTGCTGGCAGCGTTCGACGAGTCTTGCCTTGAGTGCCTTGCAATCGGGAGCGCTATCCTGATCGCGCAAGACAATGAAACGGGCGTGCGGATTGACGTAGCCGCGAAGGCGTCTGACCATCTGCCGCTCAAGGTCTTGCTTGCCCTCGAAGGGAATATAGCGGGGCCGGATATCGGGATGGAGCATGCGCGGCAACAAGCTCTCCAGCAGGGCCTTTGCCGACTCCTCCTCCAGCAGAAATACAAGTTCCTTCATGCCGGATCGGCTCCCTCGAAGAAACCCTGTTTCCAGAGAAAGCCCATCTGGTCGCCGTCGGCCATGTAGGCCGCAATCTGCGCATCGTCGCGAGCACGGCGGATTTCGGTGCAACCACCGCGCTTGACCAGCCAGCACACCTCATCGAGCCGCGTCGCATTGAGGAAATCCGGCGAGTGGGTCGATACCAGCACCTGCCCGCCCCGGTTGGCATAGAGCCTGAACTCCTCGGCCAGCTCGCCCATCAGGCGGGGGTACAGTTGATTCTCAGGCTCTTCCACGCAGAGCAGGGGGTGCGGCTTAGGGTCGTGCAGCAGCACGAGGTAGGCAAACATCTTGATCGTGCCGTCCGACACATAGCGATCCAGAAACGGGGTCTTGAACGAGCCGTCCTGAAAGCGCAAGGTCAGGTAACCATCGTCCATGAGGCGCGGCTCCACCGAGGCCACGCCCGGCACTCGCCGCGCCATGGTATCGAGGATGCGCTGGAAGGTCTGCGGATGCTGCTCGAACAGATACTGGGCCACGCGCGGCAGGTTGTCGCCGGTTTCCGACAGGTGTTCCGAATCCCCTGCCGCCTCCTTGCGGCCGCGGGCAGCGCTGATATGAAAGTCCGACACATGCCAAGACTCTATCAACTGGCGGAAGGCGTTCGCCGCCTTGAAACGCTCGAACTGGCCCAGGCCCTTGATCGCCAAGGTGTCGGCGCCAACCTTTTGCGGCTCGCGCTCCAAGTCTTCGTCAGCCTTGTTGAAATCCTCCTCGTTGGTAATAGCGTAGCCTTCACCGCTCGAAAAATCCAGAAAATGGAACGGACTACCGTAGCGCCCGCGCTTGTAACGCAGCAATTCGCGCAGCACGACCGGCGAGCCGCCTTGCTCGCCGATCTCGACGGAGTAGGTCACCAGCCGCTCCACACCGGTAATCAGCATGCGGTACTGAATCTCGATCAGGATCGTGTCGTCCTCGGCATCGCGACTCAACACCTCGCGGAAGCGGCCGCGCTTGTCCAGTGCCTGGCGGACGTTGCCTTTCAGGCAATCGTGCAAAAAGCCGAACACGTCGAAGAGCGTCGACTTGCCCGAACCATTGGCGCCGACGACGATCAGGAAAGACGGAATGTCTTTCAGATGCACGTCGCGAAACACCTTGTAGTTCTTCAGTCGTATGGATTCGATTTTCATGGTCGGGTCCTATTCTGCATCGGTGCAAAGTTCATACTGTATTTGAGATTTCGTGGAAAAACCCACCGACTGGGCCGTGCCTTCTGCGAGCTGGCGAACACTAGACATGAATTTCCCCTATCGCAACTCGTACCAAACGCCCCTGCCGGCGCCGTGTTGATCAAGCTGGCCTTGCTCCACCAAGGCCCGGAAGTGCTGCTTGAGCGTATTGCGATTGCCGTTGGTCAGACGAATCGCGTCGCCCATGGTGATTCGGCCGTGTTCCCGGGCGAACTCGACGATCTGTAGCGAAAGCTCTGGCAGCGAGGCTAGCACTAGCTTCTCACGTTCAACCTTGCGATTGAGACGGCGAACCTGCTCCGCGAGCGCACGCAGGAAGAACATCAGCCACGGTTGCCAATTCGGCGCACTTGTGCGGATCGTGCCTTGTGTTTGTCGCAGCGCCAGGTAGTAGGCCTCCTTGCTTTGCTCGATCACGCTTTCCAACGAGCTATAAGGTACGTAAACGTACCCAGCCTGCAATAGCAACAAGGTGGTGAGAACCCGGCTAAGCCGACCATTGCCGTCCTGAAATGGATGTATCTCAAGAAAAACCACGACCCAGATGCCGATGAGTAGCAAAGGGTGAAGCTGTGCCGCTTGGCGTTCCGCGTTGAACCACTCAATGAGTTCAGTCATCAAGGACGGCGTATCGAACGGTGTCGCGGTTGCGAAGACGACACCCAGTTGTTTCCCCTCCTCGTCAAAAGCCACCACGCTATTAGCGGAGGTTTTGTAATTGCCGCGATGCCAGGCGTCCTTCTCGCTGTAGGTCAGTAGATCGCGGTGAAGTTGCTTGATGTGGTTCTCGGTCAGCGCGATGTCCTGCCAGGACGAAAACACCAGTTCCATAAGCTCAGCGTAGCCGGCTACCTCTTGTTCGTCCCGAGTTGCGAAAGACTTGATTTGGAGATTGGACAGCAGGCGCTCGACCTCGCGATCAGACAACCTGCTGCCCTCGATGCGGGTGGATGAACCGATGCTCTCGATGGTGGCGACCCGCCGCAGTGCGGACAGCCGATCCGGCGCCAGCGTACCGAGCGCGCGCCATGCCCCCTTGAACTCATCGACTCCGGCGATGAGGCTCAGGATTTCCGGCGTTATCTGAACGGCATTCGTAGCAATCATGGACGCCAATATTACATCCATTTACACCCATTTCAAATGGGTTGGGGTCATTGATGCGCCGCAAACCCAATAACCCGTTATTCCCCATGGGTTCCGGCAATCTCAACCTTTGCATTTTTCAGCAACTCCTGCGCCTCTTCTTGCTGCGCAGCTTCAATGCGCAGGCACACCCCGCATTCGGAACTCAGATGGCGCGGGACGGGGACCAGCTTGCAGGCAATCCCACGCTCCTTGAGCAGCTTTTCCGCGCGGAAGGCGTGGTTGCTCGTGTAAAACAGGATGGCCATGTTCATCCGGCCCTACCCGCAATCTGCCGGACGGCGTCCAACGCATAAAGCACGTCCTCATTAGTGGTGAAGATCCCTGGCGCGAAACGGATCGTTCCGTCAGGGAAAGTACCGATGCTGCGGTGCGCCGCCGGCGCGCAATGCAGGCCGATGCGGGACTGGATGTTGAATTCTTCGTCGAGGATGAAGCCGGCTTCGGAAGGTGAAATCCGCTCAATATTGAATGAGATCGTGGCCACCTGTCCCGCCGGGTCGCAGAGGCCATGCAACCTCACGCCCCGGATTTCAGCTAGGCCGCCGAGGAAAAGCCGGAGCAACTCCTGATGGCGGGCATGGATCGCATCGACGCCGCGCTCCAGCACCCAGCGGATGCCTGCCTCCAGCCCGGCCAGTCCCAGAACATTGAGCGTGCCGCTCTCGAACCTATCGGGCAGGAATTGCGGCTGTTCTTCCGAACTCGAATGACTGCCGGTGCCGCCGCGCTTCAGTGGGTACATCTGCAAAATATCGACACGCTCGCCGATCACCAGTCCGCCGGTGCCGGTCGGCCCGAGCAGCGACTTGTGCCCGGTGAAGGCGAGCAGGTCGATGCCGTCGCGTTCCATGTCAATCGGGACCGCGCCCGCCGTCGCCGCGGCATCGACCAGCAGCAACAGATTATGCTTCCTGGCGCAACGCCCTACTTCGGCAATCGGCAGCAAGGTGCCGACCACGTTGGAGGCATGGGTCAGTACGATCAAGCGGGTGTTGTGGCGGATCGCCGCCTCCACTTGAGAAGGCTCCAGCACGCTGGTCGGGGCGCAGGGAATCACCGTGAGCTCCACCCCTTCCCGTTCGAGCTGGCGCAGCGGCCGCATCACCGAGTTGTGTTCCATCGAGCTGGTAATGACGTGATCGCCGGGGCGCGGCAGCCCGCACAGGGCGAGGTTCAGCGCCTCCGTGCCGTTGGCGCCGAAAACAACGCGCAAGGGGTCTGCGGCATGGAAAATTTCCGCTACTGCCTCACGCGTCGAATCCACCAGTCGCCCCGCTGCTATCGACAAGCGATGCCCGCTACGGCCCGGATTGCCGCCGATATGTTCGAGGGTGCGGGCAATCGCGGCGCCGACAGCGGGCGGCTTGGGCCAGCTCGTGGCGGCATTGTCGAGATAGATGGGGCGGCTTTTCGGCACGGCTTCAGGCCTTGCGAGTAATGGTCAGGCTGAATTGGTTTGCCTCTTCCGTCACCGAGACTTCGCAATCCATTTGCTGCACCTTGCGCATGATGTTGTCTCGCGCGGTGACAGTATCGGCCAGCACAACGACTTTTTCGCCCACGGGCAAACCCTTCAATGCCGCCATAGTCCTGACAACGGGTTCCGGACAGGAAAGCCCGGTGACATCCACAGTTTTCATATTGATCTCCTATTCGAAACGTTCGCGCATGCTGAAGCCGAGCGCCAGGCAGAAGGCCAGCCCGAGCGCCACGGCAACCTGGCCGTTGATTGCGGGGCCGCCGACTTGCAGGACGGCATCGACCAACTTGTCTGGGACGGACGCCAGCAGAAAGTTGTGAGCAAAGCCGGCGCCGACGATCATGCCCAGCACGAACACGCCAGCGTCAGTATCGCCTTCTCCCGAGAGAAATAGTTGGCGGCCCGGACAACCGCCGGCCAGGGCAAACGCCAGACCGGAAAGCGCCATCCCGAGGAAATTCCAGAGATGGTTGCTGTGGGCAATCGGTTGCATGGCAAAGCCCGGATTGAAGCGGCCAATAATCAGATTGACCGCAAACGCGGCAGCCAGCATGGCGGCCACGCCGTAGAGAAGATGGAAATCGCGGATCAGCAACGCGTCGCGGATCGCGCCCATGGTGCAGAAACGGCTGCGCTGGGCCAGAAAACCGATCAGCAAACCTACGCCGAGAGAGACAAGGATGGGGGCATGCATCGAACCCGGCCCTTTCTCACTAGCGAAGATGAAGGCGGGCTGGGCAAACGCTAGGATAAGCAGGCCGAACATCAGGCCGGGCATGATCCAGCCCACCGGCTTGAGCGTTTCCCGCGATCGCCCAAGGGTAAAACCATTCTTGAGAAACCAGGCGCCGCCGCCAATGCCGCAGGCCAGGCCGGCGATACCGACCAGCGCATTCAGGTCGCCGCCAGCCAGGCGTAAGATGGCGCGCCACGGACAACCGAGAAATACCAAGGCGCCGATGATGGCGAACGCTCCCAACAGGAAGCGCACGATCGGCGCCGATCCGGCGCGAACCCGGAATTCGCCGAACACCAGTGCCGCCACCAGCGAACCCAGCACGAAGGCGGGAATTTCGGGGCGTAAATACTGGACTACGGCAGCCCGGTGCAATCCGAGCGCTCCCGCCAGATCGCGCTCGAAACAGGCGACGCAAACGCCCATGTTGGGTGGGTTGCCAAAGCTGACCAGCAAGGCGGCCAGCGTGCCAATGATGACGCCGACCGAGATAATTCCGCAGCGCGAGGCAAAAAATCTAGTCACGCAATTTCGCATTTCCATTTCTCCACAAAGCCTGTGCAAAAAAGTGCTTTACGTTTCGGATGAGTTCATCCGAAACGACAAAACGCTCCATCTGCATGCAGACGCAAATTTTCAATCGACATTCGCTTCGGGACAGGAATCGAACCTGTTTGGCAGAAGCCGGCCAGCATAAACTGGCCCGGAGCACCAGCTCCACCCAGAACGGGTTTTGGCAGAGAGGGCAGGAATCGAACCTGCCACGAACGGTTTTATCCGCCCGCTACTGGTTTTGAAGACCAGTTGAGCCACCAGAGTCGTCCTCTCCAACGCTGGGGAGGGTATTCAAGCCTCCGGTGGTTGTCAAGTTTTGAGGGGACTTGCGAGTTACGCTTCAATGAAATGAAGGCAAAAAAAACCGGGGAGCAGCATCACTGCTCCCCGGTCTGTTGGTTGGTTAGCTAGTTACGCCTTCTTTCCAAACGGTTTATTGCTCAACAGGAAGGAAACAGCCAGACCGGTAGCGAGGAAGCCCGCGCCGATCAGGAAGATCATGTTAGCCGCCCTGGACGGATCGTCCTTCAGGTTGTCCTTGACGATAGCCGCGATCTGCGGCCCAACCAATCCACCCATGGCCCAAGCGGTCAGCAAACAACCATAGACCACACCCATGACCTTGCTGCCGAATACGGTTAGCACGAATGACGGCGCGGTGCCGAAGCCGCCGCCGTAGCAGAGCAGCACATAGCAGACGAGAACACCGAAGATAATCGGGCTGGTGATCTGTGTCATCAACAGGAAGACGACAATCTGTGAACCGAGGATAAGGCGGAAAGTCTGGATACGACCGATCTTGTCGGACAACCCACCCCAGAAGAAACGACCGATGCCGTTGAACACAGAGCTGATAGCGATCAACGTCGCACCCGCGGTAGCCAGCGCGATAGCGGTCATGCTCGGGTCGGCGGCCTTGAACAAATCCTGGATCAGCGGCGACTGGAAGCCAATGAACATGATGCCGGCAACGATGTTGCAGAAGAAAATGAACCACATCAGCGCGAAATTGCCTGATTTGACGCATTCGCTCGTGGTTACGCTTTCGTCATGAGTGTCACCTGCGGCAGCGGCGGAACCATGATAGCCCGGGGGCGAAAATCCGGCTGGCGGGTTTTGCAGGAAATAGGCAGAAATCACACCCGGCACGCCGAGAACGAAAGCCATGTAATAGAAAACCGTCGGCCAGGCAATCGTGGCAACATCACCCACCTTGGTCGTGCAAATACCGAGCAGGATGGGGCCGAGCACTTTGCTCATCAGCAGGGCACCAAAGCCGAAGCCCATGACGACCATGCCGGTGATGAAGCCCTTCTTGTCCGGGAACCACTTGGCTGCTGTCGCCACCGGGGTGACGTAGCCCAGGCCGAGGCCGACACCGCCGATCACGCCAAGGCCAAGATAAAGCAGAGGCAAGGTCTTGGTCGTCAGCGCAAAACCACTGATTACCCAGCCCAAGGCATACAGCAACGCCCCGGTAACCGCGAGTTTGCGTGGGCCATACTTGGGTAGCAGGACACCGCCTAGAGCAGCCGACAGGCCAAGGAAACAGATGGCCAGCGACAAAATCCAGGCCACTTGCTGGTTATTCCAGCCAGCATAGGTCATCAGGGGCTTCTGGAAATAGCTCCAGGAATAGATGGTGCCAAGAACAAGCTGCAGCACCGTGCCCATGATGGCGATGAGCCAGCGGTTTGAGATCGGGGGGGGTGCCGTCGGGATTACAACGCCTGCGTTCATGATGAAGATTCCTATGGATAATGAACAAAAAGAAAGGGGGGTTAAAGGCTATCTACAATGATACACATCATGAAATTTATTTCATAGGCAGATTGCGGCAAATTCAGGATATTTCACGTTGGGAACAGGTCTGGCTGGTCCGTTATCTACCCCTGAACCGAACAGTTCGCACAGCCCGGCACTTGTCGAGTACTGCGGCGGGGTACTGGACAGGAGGCATGTCAGCCCCGCAACGTGGCGATCAAACGTAGCGGCGAAATCAGCAGATCGAGGGCGTCGAGGATATCGCTCATCACCACGTCGGCAGCCAGAATGGCTGCGCTGGCCGCGCCTTCCCGCTGCACGAGTGCGATTCCCAACGCAGCGGCCTCTATCATCAGGCAGTCGTTGCGGCCGTTGCCGATGCAGACGGTCAAGCTTGCGCCAAGGTGCTTCAGTCTGGCGCTCCGCATCGAGCACATGAAGTTCGCAAGGCAGGCCGCGCAGTTGCTCCCGCGCCATGTTGAAGGTGTCGGCGGTCACTACATGCACGCGCATAGTCCGCGCCAGTGTCGTCAGCCGTTCCGCTACGCCCGGCAACAGTCGGCCGTCCTCGGCCACCGTGCCGTTGTAGTCGAGCATCAGGTACGCAAGATTCAGCGTTCCAAATTCTGGAATCCGTATTTCAAGCATATTTGTCCTCCCTGAAACTGAAATCCGCAATTCTCGTTTCTTTCTCGCCAAATAAGCCAAAGCTGTCGCCGCAAAAGCGATGTATTGCAGTCCGCCAAGTAGTCTCTCCCGATGGATGGGCAAGGCCTGCGTTACGCTGGAGTTCGGCTTCGAGCCACCCCAGTCTCTCCCGTTGAACTTCGGCCAGCAGGCTCCGGACTTTCCCCTTGGGCGCAATCAGATAAACCGAAGCGAAATGCTTCATGCACAGGCCGTAGCCGTTGCTCAGGGCATCGCGATGCCGTTTCTCCTTCAGCAGTTCAAGGAGGCTGCTTTCGGCATGCTCACGCGCAATGTCGAGGCGTTCACAGCCCTGGCAGCAAACCGTTCGCCGGGCTGGCTTTGGCGAAGCATCCTCTCCCTTTTTGCGGCGGCGTCTGCGCCGCTTGGGAAGTTGGGTGCCTTCGAGCGATGCCTCGATCTGCTTAGCCAATGCTTGTATCTCCTGCCGCAAACGCCAGCAGGCATTATCCAGCGCATATCCAACCACTGCCACCGTCGTTTCCGGCTCACCCAGCGCGGCAATGATCTGGATATGCCGTGGGCAGGAGGGAAAGAATAGCCAGCCATCCTGTCGGAACCGCGCCGCCTGACGGACGCTGTCGATCCAGCGTTGCCGCGCCCGCGAAACCTCCAGACAGACGGGGCAGAGGTCGGTGCGGCGGATTGCTTCAGTAAAATCAGGGAAGGTTTCGATTACATTCTTCGCAGGTGCATCGGGTTGCCCCCAGCCGGCGATGCGTTCGAGGGCATCGCCAATTTCGGCATGTCCGTCGAGCAAGGCATTGGCGCTCGCCTCAAGCATGCCAAGGTAGTCGATCAGGACAGGCAGGCGGGCCTCCGGCTTCAATTCCCTTGCCATGAGTTGAAAATGGTCGAAGCAGAGCGTTTGCGGATCAAACAACGCCGAATCGCGGGCAAACCGCCGCGCATGTCTCGCGTGGCGTTGATCATCGAAGCGGCAAGCAGGGCAAGCGTGGGCCGCGGGAAAGAGGATTTTCTGTACCTGCTCCTCGTGGATAAAGTCTTCCACGAGCAGGGGGAGGATGCGGGGGATGGCTTTCAGAAAGACTTGCGCGACCGCATCTGCAAACTCATCATGGGATGCGAGCAACGCTCCATGCCGGATGCAGTAACCAAGGGTATCACTCATGGTTTCGCAAACAGCGTCGCACTGTCCTTCACCCTTGAAGGCTCGCATAAAATAGTCTGCATCATTGCCTTGCCGCGTTGAGCAAACCGGGCACTTGGCATAATGGCCGGAGAATTCATCTGCCGCCATGAGAGCGAGATTTATGAACCGAAGCGCGCCGCCTTGCCCAACTCAGCCTCTATTTCCAACAATCGGTTGTACTTGGCGATTCTCGGAGCGACACATCGAGCCGGTCTTGATCTGGCCGCCGCCCGTAGCCACGGCAAAGTCGGCAATGAACGCGTCCTTGGTTTCGCCAGAACGGTGGGAAAACCACGAGAATCGAGAATTTCAAGAGCATTGACAGAATGGATGCGGGATTTCATCGCTTGCTCCATAGATTTATTCAGTTGATGGGTTAATAACATTCGAGATCGCAACGCTATTTAAATCCCAGTGCGTTTCGATAAGGCTAATTGCTGCTAGTTTGTCTTGGTCATGCTCGTTTCCGATATCTTCCGCAACGCCATGAGTTGCGGAGAGGTTTGGTTTTGAACAAGACAAAGCAATAAACCTGGATAGCGCCTGTCGCGCTCCCTTGCTGGCGGTAGTTAATTCTCCGGCCATTTTCTTCTTCATGCGAGAATCCATTCGCACCAGATAACTTCCAAGCGGGGTGAGGCTAGTACCATGGCCACGCTTCTTAATAACCAAAGGTTGATGAAAACATTTTTCCCAGTAACGAATCAGTCCCCATACATGACGGTAGGAAAATCCGTAATCCTCGGCTGCCTGAGCGATGGAACCCGTTTCTGAAATCCTGGCAAGAAGGGAAATTGGAATGCATTCCGCATCGGCAGGCTTGCCTTTGGGTTCGCTCCAGTTCCAAATCAGCTCGGGTTGTAATTCAATCTTCTTCATCGTGTTACCTCTGAGGAAGGTGGGAAGAATTTTCAGTCATGCGGCAGTTCGAGATCGCAGCGCTCGAAAATGCCTTCGAACCTTTCGGAACGTTTCAGCCAGCGTGCCGGCGTCGGCGCGCCGTAATTGGACTTGGTAAAGGCGACGCGGACATAGTCACGCCGTCCTTCGAGCGCAACGCCGAAGTGCGCCGCTTCACCCAGTGACATGCCATTCATGTTGACTACCCAGCGCGTCGCATTGATGAAGGCGCTCGATCCTTGTGCTCCTTCCGGTTCGCCCAACCCCGAACAGACGCTCGGCTGGTCGACATGATGGGAAAACAGGACGGTGCAGCCGCTCGTTACCGCCAGAGTCATGAGTACGCTGAACAAGAGCGACATACGACCGAAATGCTGCTCGTCGCAATGATGGAAGTTGCGGATTGGGTCGAGGATCAAGAGCCGCGCATCGCGGGCAAAGGACTCAAGCTGGTCGATGGCATTGGTGCTGAGCGTGGTATCGCTGAGAATGGTTGGGGCCGAGCCTTTGAGGCTGTAGAAGTGGAAATTCTGTTCGAGTTGTTTGACCGTTTCCTCGCCGTAGCCTTGGGCCGCCAGACTGCGGACAAAGTAATGGGCGCGGCGCATGAGGATCGGATACGGGTCTTCCATGGCGAGGAATACCACGCGCCCGGTCTTGGCCGGTGCTGGCAGAAGGTCTCTGGCTACGGGAATCCCTGCTGCCACGGCACCTCCCATTTGCATCAACAGCGATGTCTTGCCGATTCCTGCCGATGCGGCAACAATGCCAACGGTTCCGGCCAGCAGGTTCGGCAGGCAGAAATCAATCTCCGGGGCAGCTCCAGCACCCGCATCGAGAAAGGAAATGCGCTGCCAACGCTCGGCTTTCATGACACTCAGTGCGTAATCAGCACAGCGCAGGCGGCATGGTTGATGACGTTCTTGGCAACCGAACCGATCATCCAGCGCTCCATGAGGGTTTTTCCACGGTGGCCGATGATGATCATGTCGGTTTTCCATTCATCGGCGTGGCGGACGATCTGCTCGGCGGGATGGCCGACCACGACATGAAAATGCACCTTGACTCCGGACGCTTCGGCAACCGGCTGCAATGGCTTGAGAATGTCGTGATAGTGCTGCTTCGAATTCTCGATCACGGCCTCGGTCTCTACGTCTTCGCCGTACTCGGGCGGACGGGATACCGCCAGCACGCGAACTTCGGCGCCATACTTGGCTGCCATGTCGAGTCCCAGGGAAAATGCCTTGTCGGCCGGAGCGGAGCCATCATAGGCGACGAGTATGCTTTTCATGGTGATGCTTTTCATGGTGTCCTCGCTGTTGGAGTGGTGGTTGTTTCTTGTTTCTCAGGCGGCAGCAGATGCCACGGCACGAAGAAAGCATTGGCAATCAGGGTCGGCACCACGGCGCTGCCGATGACAGCCGCCACCAGATAAGAATACTGGGTCTGGTCGATAAGTTCGTGGGAAAGACCGAACAAGGCCGAGATGGTGCCGAAGGTCAGCCCGGTGGACATCAGCAGCGTGGTGTAGGTGGCCTCCTGGCGCGGCGACTTGAAATAGCGCGCAACCGGATAGACGCCGGCCACCTTGGTTGCCATCTTGGCGAACAGCAAGACAAAGAAGGCCGTTGGCGCTGCTATCAACGCCGGCACCGAAACCAGCGAACCGGCGCGGATGAAATAAAACGGGGTCAACAAGCCGAACGTCAGGGTGCGAAAACGCCGCACCAGCACATGATCCTTGCCGACCGTGCCGGCCAGCACCATGCCCATCATGTAGGCCGGCAGCACTGCCTCGCTGTCGGCCCAAGCGGCCAACGCGCCGAGGGCAAACAGCCAAAAGAGGATGAACTTGGCTTCCAATTCCGAGGGACGATTGCCGAAGCGCTTGAAGAAACGCGGTGTCAGCCGGGGAAGGATGAAGAAGGCGGCGAGACTGACGCCAAAGAAAATCAGTGTGCGATAGGTGAAAGGCGCAAAGATAAAACCGAGCGCTAGCACCGTCGCCAAGTCGGTGATGAAACAGGCGGCTAGCACGATCTTGCCGTAATCGGTGGTATTGAAGCCGAATTCCAGCATGACCGCGTAGACCACGGCAACCGAGGTGGTAGACATGGCGATGCCGGCCAGCCAGCTTGCCTGCACGTTCCAGCCCAGCCCCCAGTAGGCGACGGCGGCACAGCCGAAGAAAGGGCCGGCGAAGCTAACCAGCCCGATTGCCATCGACTCCTTCCACTTGCGCCGCAACACATGAGGATCGAGTTCGGCGCCAGCGAGGAAAGTCAGGACGATGGCGCCAGCCCCAGCAAGAAAGCGAACCCAGGGTTCTCCTGCGCCCAAAGTCGCGCCGCCGATCAGTACGCCAATCAGCAACTGGGCGGTGGCGCCGACGACGATTTCAGACAAGGCGGTGGCAATCCGCAGCTTGATCGACAACAGGCCCGCCACCAGAGCCAGTCCAATCCAGATTGCGGCATAAGTCCAGGTTTGCGTCATCTCGGCACTCCAAAACAACGCCGAATATCACCGGCATCATGACGTGGCGCGCCAAAACCAGCGCCGCAGATAACACACCTAGCAGAATAGAACGCCATACCACTCACCTCCTTAACCTGGACAGTCGACGGGATACAGAGTGGGAGCGCAATAAGCTTCACGGAGCAATGCCCACACTGTTCCCAACCGGGAACCAACATGTAGGCATCATCAACCCTGAGAATACAGGGCGGTTAAGGGAGGAATGCCATCTCCAGCGGCGGCATTATATCAGCGCACGAAGCGTTCTTCACCTGAAAAGAGCAGATAGTGCCTGCCTTGGGCGCGACCGATGATGGTCATGCCGACACGGCGCCCTATCTCCCAACCCATCTGCGTTATGCCCGAGCGGGAAACGAGGATGGGAATGCCCATCTGCGCGGTCTTGATGACCATTTCGGAGGTAAGGCGGCCGGTGGTGTAAAAAATCGCGTTCTCGCCAGAAACACCTTCCAACCACATGAGACCGGCAATGGTGTCGACCGCATTATGCCGACCGACATCTTCAATAAACATCTGGATTTTCGGCTCGTGCGCCGTATTGCTGATCAACGCACAACCATGCACCGCGCCGGCCTGCTTGTAGACCGATTCATGCTGGCGCACGGCAGCCAGCAAGGCGTATAAGCCGGGTTCGGATAAGCGCGCTCCGGCCGGAAGCCGTAATTCCTCAATTTCCGCCATCAGGTCGCCGAACATTGTTCCTTGACCACAGCCGGTCGTAATCGTTCGTTTTTCCATGCGCTTGGCTTCTTCACGCTGGGACAAGCCATTGCGGGTGGTCACCGCGACCGCATCCACTTCCCAATCGACCTGCACCGTGGCAATTTCATCCAGGCTTCGCGCCAGCCGCTGGTTGCGCAGGAAGCCGATGGTCAGGGCTTCGGGCGCAACACCTAAAGTCATCAGCGTGACGATCTCGCGCTTATCGACATAGATGGTCAGCGGGTGTTCGCCGGCAATCTCTGTCGACACAACCTCGCCATGCTCGTTGATGGCGTCGATGGTCACCGTTAACGGGCAGCGGGCATTGCTCAGCAGAGGAAATGGGCGATTGGGCTGTGTCAAGGTAGCCTGTCTGCGAGGTCCCTGGTGTCGCTCGACCGACGCCAGAAAACGACTACGATGTTACACCAGAGTCCGACGCCTTGCCGATATAAGGTATCTCATTCATATTTCTTCGCATATCTGGCATCGTTGTAGAGCGCCTCGCCGAAACGCTCACGCCCATACTCGCGAATGATTTTCTGGCCTTTCGCGGAGGCAACGAAGGCGATGAATTTCACCGCAGTGTCGCGTTCCGGCGTTGCGCCGGCAGACGCTGCCAGCGCATGGTAGGTATTGACCAGCGCCTTGTCGCCGCGAAACAGAACCTTTAGCTCCGGCGCCACATTTTTTTCCATGATCCAGGTACTCGAGTCGGTCATGAAATAAGCGCCTTCGGCATTGGCGCGTTTCAGGCTGGCTATCATGAAATCCTTGGTGACGATGTAATTAGGCTGCCCCTGATAGGTGACGCCTGCGGCTTTCCAAAGTTGGAGTTCCTTTTGGTGGGTTCCCGAATTATCTCCACGGGAGACCCACTTAGCTGAATGTTGGGCGATGCGCCGGTAGGCTTCCCGGCTATCCTTGGCCTTGGTGATCTTTGCCGCATCCGATTTCGGGCCGACGATGTAAAACTCATTTGAGCCGATCAAGGTTTTCCCGGTTGCCCAACCTTCCACAAGCGCCTTTTCGACTTCGGCTGGTGCATGCACCATGGCCAGATCCACCTTCTTTTCCTTGAGCAAGGAGAGCGACTTGCCCGTTCCTGCCTTGAACCAGCGCAGAGTGGCATCGTTATCCTTGCAGAATTCCTCGGCCAACACCTTAATCAATCCGAGTTCTCCGGGGCTGCCCGTCGCAAGGGAGAACCCTCTTTGTCCACTGCCATAAATTGCTTCAGGTTTTTCGGCCTGGGTCGTCTGCGCTTTTGCATTCGGGAAGAACAATTGTTCGCCACCGATCTTGTACTCGGCGATCACTTTCTGCCCGGCCTCTGAGACCAGCCAGTCAATAAACTTCTGTCCGGCTGCTTGTTTGACATGCGGATATTTCGCCGGATTGACGGCAATCACTCCGTACTGGTTGAAGAGACGTTTGTCGCCCTCGACAACGATGACCAGGTTCTGCCGGTTCTTGAACGACAGCCAGGTGCCGCGATCAACAAGGATGTAACCGTTGAGCGATGCTGCTGTATTGAGCGCCGGCCCCATGCCGGAACCGGTATCGCGATACCAGCTTGCCTTGAGTTGAGAGGGTTCTATGCCGGCAGCCTTCCAAAGCCGCAATTCTGCGGCATGCGTTCCGCTTTTGTCGCCACGCGAGACAAAAGCCTGTTTGCTTGCTTCGATTTTTTTCAGCGCTTCGGTAATTTCTTTGCCCCCTGCCACCTTGGCCGGGTCGTCCTTAGGGCCGACTAGAATGAAATCGTTGTACATCACCTCGTGGCGTTTTACTCCGAAGCCTTCGGCAATGAATTTTTCCTCCGCCGCCTTGTCGTGCACGAAAACCACATCCGCATCGCCACGGCGTCCCATGTCCAGGGCCTGGCCGGTTCCCAGCGCGACAACGCGTACCGAAATACCGGTTGCCTTCTCGAATTGCGGCAACAGAAAACCAAACAGACCGGATTGCTCGGTGGATGTCGTCGAAGAAACCGTGATGTAGTTGTCGCTTGCGCCTAGCGATAGGCCTGATAGCGCAAGCATCAGCAACAACAGCATGCTGCGCAGGATGGTTAATGCTTTCATGGGAGTTCTCCTTGCAAAAATGAAATGGCTTCCGGCGAACGAGGGTTGCGAAAGAACAGTTCTGCCGGCGATTGTTCGGTCATTCGTCCATGATCAAGAAAGACGATTTCGTCAGCGAGCCGACGCGCCTGCCCAAGGTTGTGCGTCGTCATGACAATCGTGGTTCCCGCCGCATGGATATTGGCAATCACCTGCTCGATAGCTGTAATCGCCGCCGGATCGAGACTGGCGGTCGGTTCGTCAAGAAAAAGAATGCGCGGTTCTAATGCCCAAGCTCGGGCCAGAGCAACTTTTTGCTGTTCCCCGCCTGACAGAACACGGGCAGAGCGCTCGGCAAGATGCTTGATGCCGACCCGCTTCAGGACAGAAAGCGCCTGCTGACTGCGCAAGGGTTCCGGGATGCCAGCCAATTTCAGTCCATACGTCACATTGGCCAACACCGAACGCCGCAACATTACCGGGCGCTGAAATACCAATGCCTGGGCTTGCACTCTTTGATTCATGCTTCCCCAGATGACACTGCCACTGGTCGGTGGCAACAAGCCGTGCATCACGCGCATCAACACGCTTTTCCCCGCGCCGTTGGCGCCAAGGATGACTACCCGGCGATCGCCCGCAATCTCCAGATCGACATTATCGAGAATACGAATTCCCGAAGACATGAAGCTGACCCCAGCCAGCCGCAGCGGGAAAATGGTTCCCTGCTCTTCAGCCATAGCGCCGCTCTGTCCAGATACGGAGCAAGTGGGTTAGCGCATTGATGCCCAACACCAGCGCCACCAGAATCACTCCCAGCGCCAGCGCCAGCGGCAGATCGCCCTTGCTGGTTTCCAGGGCAATAGTCGTGGTCATGACTCGCGTCACTCCATCAATATTCCCACCGACAATCATCACCGCGCCCACTTCGGCAACAGCGCGTCCAAACCCCGCAAGAAAAACCGTCAGCAGGGCATAAGCCTTGTCCCGCAGCAGGGTAGCCATTGCCTGAAAGGTGCAGGCGCCCAGCGAGCGTAGCAATTCGGCATATTCTCGCCAGGCTTCCTCGATGATCTGGCGCGTTAGCGCGGCAAGCAGTGGCGTAATCAGAACCGCCTGGGCGATGACCATCGCTGATGGCGTGAATAACAGGCCCAGGCTACCCAGCGGTCCGGCTCTTGAGAGCAGCAAATAGACGATCAATCCGACCACCACCGAGGGCAAACCCATCAAGCCGTTGATGACGACGATCGACACCTGGCGTCCGGGAAAACTTCCGACGGCGAGTAATGCGCCCAGAGGCAAGGCAATACAAGCGGCGAGAATGGCTGCCGAAAAACTGACGGACAGACTCAGCAGCACAATCCCGGATAGCCGGGAATCAGCCTCTGCTATGAGACCCAGCGTGGCACTCAATACTTCCATTCAATAGAAATAGAGACTGGTCAGTCAATCCCTACCATGACGCTGTCTGCCTTGATGACCGCGTAGGCCGTATTACCCGCCTTTAGCCCGAGACGCTCGACCGATTTCGAACTAATCTGGGCAGTGATTTCGATCCCCGGTGCGATTTCAATTACCACATCGCAATTAACCGATCCGGTGGTGATCGATTTGACGACACCTTTGAGCTGATTACGGGCGCTGATTTTCATGACACCTCCAAAATTTGTAAAATATGCAGTATATTCATAACACTGGTCACAGCATCAGAAAGCTAATGCATTTATTTATATGAATAATAAGCCTTATTAGACGACGCACAAATATGAAAAATATTGCATTAATCCCCGAGCTGATATGGAACTGGAGTGAGCCCGAAGGCAAGCCTGTCGATGCGGAATGCGTCCCGATCCCCCTTCTTGTCCGGATTTCGGAAACGGGTTCCATCGCACAGGCGGCCAAGGAGTACGGGTTTTCTTACCGCCATACATGGGGGCTGATTCGTGACTGGGAAAAGCGTTTTCTTCATCCATTGGTTATCATGACCCGCGGTCGCGGTTCCGCCCTCTCCCCGCTTGGAAACTATCTGGTGCAAATGGATGCGCGCATGAAGAAGAGGCTTGCCGCAGAATTTGCCGCCGCCAGCGAGGAGGCTCGACGGGGATTAACCGCGTTTCTTTCTTCTTCTGATTCAAAACTGACGCTATGCGCCAGCCATGACCCGATATTGATCAGGCTGGTTGAGGAATTGCGGGCTAAAGGAACGGAAATCGAACTTCATACCCAGGGCAGCGGTGAAAGCCTCGCTTCTTTCGCCGCCGGGCGTTCCGAGATGGCCGGATTTCATTGTCCGCAGGGCAAACTCGGCAAATCGGTCTGGACGAACTGGAAAACAAACCTCGATCCCGATACAGATGTTCTTATCCGTTTCGTGCAGCGTTCCCAGGGATTGATGTTCGCCCCGGATAACCCGTTGAAAATTTGCTCGATAAAGGATTTAACCCGGAGCAAATTGCGCTTTATCAACCGACAGATCGGCTCTGGAACGCGCACTTTATTTGACCTGTTGCTCTCCGCCGAAGGAATTCAACCTGATGACGTTGCCGGTTATTCGCAGGAAGAATTCACCCATGCCGCGGTCGCCGCCATCATCGCAAGTGGCGCTGCCGACGTTGGCCTAGGCGTAAGTGCGTCAGCGCGCCGCTTCGGCCTGGGGTTCTTGCCGCTCGTCAGCGAGGATTATTTTTTCGCCACCCGGCGTGAATATTGCGCCAATCCAGCCATCGATTCATTGCTGAAGTACCTCGCCAGCCCCGAGTGGGCTGACATTCTATCAAATACACCGGGTTACGAGAAACCCGAGAACGGGCAAAGGACCATCGAGTGCGACGCTGCTTGGCGCCACGCTTCAAGCGAATAAGTGTTCGACGACGCGTAAATATTGGTGCTGCGTTTTCTGGCACAGGAAATCTGGTCGGAGCGAGACCAAACAATCCGAGGCATATCAAGAATAGGCTTCAGCCTTATGCCGTGCAGCGAAGCGTATCTGTATTTGCCATCAGAGTCGGACAAGGCGCGTGATAATATTCAGATGAATGTCTGTTCCAAACAAAACTGATTTTGTTTTATCTGTCGCGGGAAAATTCTCCGCAGATGGCTCGCTTGCCCGCGAGATACCCAAATATTGTTTCCGCTCGCAGCAGGTCGATATGGCCGGCCGCATTGCCACGGCAATCCAGTCCAATCGGATACTAGTCGCCGAAGCTGGCACAGGCACCGGGAAGACTTTCGCCTATCTCGTGCCCGCCCTGCTTTCCGGCGGCAAAGTAGTCATTTCTACAGGCACCAAGACATTGCAGGACCAGCTTTTCCTGAGGGACCTGCCGGCAGTTCGAAACGCCCTCAAGGTTTCAGCAAGTGTGGCCCTGCTCAAGGGCCGCGCCAATTATGTTTGCCACTATCATCTTGAACGCGCCTTGGCAGATGGACGCTTTCAATCGCGCGAGGAAGCCAAGCATATCCGCGTTATCTCCCGCTTCGCCAACACCAGCAAGTCCGGGGACAAAAACCAGCTAGCCGCAGTACCGGAAGATTCGGGAGCATGGCTGACCGCCACTTCCACGCGCGATAACTGCCTTGGCCAGGAGTGCCCGCACCACAAGGCTTGCTTTGTTCTGGCGGCCCGTCGTGAGGCATTGGCGGCGGATATCGTGGTAGTCAATCATCATCTGTTCTTCGCCGACGTGATGCTGCGCGATGAAGGCATAGCCGAACTACTGCCAGCCTGCAATACAGTTATCTTCGACGAGGCGCACCAGTTGCCTGAAATTGCGGGACTATTTTTTGGGGAAAACCTGAGCACCAACCAGATTGTCGATCTGGCACACGACACTAGGTTGGAAGCCGTGACTTCCGCCAAGGATTACCTGCCCTTGCAGGAGGCTGCACGCGTAGTCGAGAAAGCGGCGCGTGACTTGAGGCTTGCCGTTGCTGCTGAGAATACCCGCCTGGCGGCAAAACAACTGGATCAAGACAAACCATTCCTTCAGGCGCTGGATGGACTAGGCAACAGTATGGCCGATTTCATCAAGCACCTTGTTTGCCAAGCCGAGCGTTCCGAAGGTCTTGCCTCTTGTTGCAGGCGCGCCACTGAAATCTCTGAACGCCTGTCGCGCTGGCGCACTCAGAGCGACGCCAGCCAGGTGCGTTGGGTGGAAGTGTTCAACCATGCGTTGGCGCTTAACCTGACGCCGCTGAATGTCGGTGACATTTTTCGCCGCCAAGTCGAAGAACGTCCTCGCGCATGGGTATTTACTTCGGCTACGCTCGCCGTAGGCAATGACTTCAGTCACTACCTCGCGGAACTCGGCCTGATCAATGCCGACCCCGATTGCTGTTGCTGGGGTAGTCCTTTCGACTACGCCACCAATTCCCTGCTATATGTTCCCCAAGGCATGCCTGAGCCAAACAGCACAGAATTTGTTGATGCGGTTATGGAAGCCGCATATCCGGCGATAGTCGCGGCTGGCGGGCGGACCTTCGTGCTATGTACCTCTTTGCGCGCCATGCGGCTAATTCACGGTTTGCTGAAGGAACGCTTCGAACAGGATGGGGTCGATTTCCCATTGTTGTTGCAAGGCAATGAATCCAAGGCTGCGTTGCTCGAGCGCTTCCGCAATCTCGGCAATGCCGTGCTGATAGCCAGCCAGAGTTTTTGGGAGGGTGTGGATGTGCGCGGCGAGGCCTTGTCGCTGGTAGTCATCGACAAGCTGCCATTCGCACCGCCTGACGATCCTGTGCTGGCAGCGCGTATTGACCAGATGCGCAAGGATGGGAAAAATCCGTTCATGGAATACCAGTTGCCGCAAACCATAATCAGTATGAAACAAGGCGCTGGACGGCTCATCCGCGATGAATACGACCGGGGCGTACTTATGGTTTGCGATCCACGATTGGTGGAGAAACCCTATGGACGGCGCGTCTGGCAATCGCTGCCGCCAATGCGTCGTACGCGCAAGCTTGCCGATGTCGAGGATTTTTTTGCTGCCGCTGGTAAATTGGGCGAATGCATGATGAACCCAGGTTTGCGGCATGAATAAGCCGGATTCAGCATCGCTTGATAGCAACAAACTTGCTGCGCGGCTGAATGCCGACTGTCTCTGTACTTCGCTTGACCGCTCCGCCTTACGTCGAGAGTTGGAACGCATGGCTGATGGCGCAGCACTAGCTAACATGATTGAAGAGGACCGTCCCTGCTTACTCTCGGACACGACCGTATATGTCAGCAGTGCTCATATAAAGCGCATGTCCGAAATCATTGCCGCCATTGAGCGTGTTATCGCCCTGCCGGCTTACCAATCTTATGTTCTTACTTACGCTCCCGAGATCGCTTGCCATGTCACTGGCGCAAACGGGGTGTTTTTTGGCTATGACTTCCATATTGGCAAAGCTGGCCCCCAACTCATCGAGATCAACACCAACGCTGGCGGTGGGTTGCTCAATACCTTGGTGGCACGCGCCCACCAGGTTAGTTGCGAATGCTGTAAAGACGTCCCGACAGTCCTTCCCTGTACTCTTGCCCCCGCTCATCCCGAACACTTGTTTATCGAAATGTTCCGCCAAGAGTGGCGCACCCGGTTTGAACCTGAAAGAAGCCGGCCTCTTTCCACTGTTGCCATCGTCGACCTGGCGCCGGAACAGCAATACCTCTATCCCGAGTTCTTGCTGTTCCGGCAGCTGTTCGAACGCCACGGAGTAGCCGCTTTCGTTTGCGATCCAACCGAACTGGCGTGGCATGACAATGCATTGTGGTATGGCAGTTACCAGATTGATCTGGTTTATAACCGTCTTACCGATTTTGCCTTGGAAGCGCCTTCCAGCATCTCGCTGCGCCAAGCCTATCTTGCCGATGGTGCAGTAATTACGCCGCATCCCAGGGTGCACGCCTTATATGCCGACAAACGCAATCTGGTTGCGCTGTCCGACGATGCCATGCTGATTCAATGGGGGGTAGATGCGGCCACGCGAAGTCTGCTGAAATCTGGCATCCCACGGACCGAACTGATCAAGCCAGAACAAGCGGAGGAGTTCTGGCGCCATCGCCGCCAGTTATTCTTCAAACCGGCGACGGGCTATGGCAGCAAAGCCGCATATCGCGGCGACAAGCTAACGCGGCGTATCTTCGATGAAATCATGGCAAACGCCAAGAATTACGTGGCGCAAGCTTTGGTGCCACCGTCTACACGTCGGCTGGAAATAAATGGTGGAACTTCAGAATTCAAAATTGACCTGCGCAATTATGCTTACGTCGGCTCAGTACAGCTCGTCGCGGCACGTTTATGGCAAGGCCAAACCACCAACTTCCGCAGTTCTGGCGGAGGTTTTTCGCCGGTAATAGCAGTTACCGGCGAAGCAAACTGTAAAGACGTCTCTTGAAGCTTGACCAGCGTCAAAGCAGCATATGCTATTTGGTAGACTTGAAACGCTGAACAGTGGCGTGGAGTACTTCTGAAAGCCCCTTCAAATGACGTGCCGCATCGGCTGCCTGCTGCACTGCTGAAGCGCTTTCTTCGGACATGCGAGCAATATCTTCGATGCTGCGTGAAATGCCAGCACTGGTAACACTTTGTTCGTTGATCGCCTTGGTGATGTTGTTGACTACATCCACCACTCGACGCGAACTTTCCCTGATCTTCCCGACTGATTCACCAGCCTGACCTGCCAAAACGACGCCCTGATTGGCTTGGGCTACGCCCGTTTCCATGCTGGCAACGGCTCCGCGCGTGCCTGTCTGAATTTTTCCTATGGTTTGCGCAATGTCCGTGGTCGACAAGCTGGTGCGTTCCGCCAGTTTCCGTACCTCATCAGCAACCACGGCAAAGCCGCGTCCTTGTTCACCTGCGCGAGCTGCCTCAATTGCGGCATTCAACGCCAACAAATTGGTTTGATCGGCAATTTCACGGATGGTGTTCACAATCGATGTAATCTGGTCGGATTGACGTCCCAACTCTTCTATCTCCGCCGCTGAAGAGTTGACCGCGCTGGATAGCTTGCTGATCTCAGCCGCCGTATTACTGATCACCTCAGTACCATGATCCGCGAGTTCTCCCGCCTGGAGTGAGAAGTCATTTGCCTCGCGTGCGCTATCCGCAACCTCGGTAATACTCCGCGTCATCTGTTCCACTGAGGCCGAGATTTGGGTCGCGGTCTCGCTCTGATGCTTGGCGCGCTTTGCCACATTTTCGGCTGCTGTAAGCAACGCAGTAGTGGAGGATTCCAGTTTTTCTGCTCCATTAATGATATCGCCGATCATGGTGCGCAAATGCTCCTGCATCTCTTTCATACCGGCAAGCAGGCTTTCTTTGTCGCCTTCGCGGGTATCAACCTCGCTGCTGAGATCTCCAGCGGCGATGCGCCGTGCCACATCAACCGCTACCTGCGGTTCACCACCAAGCATACGAACCAGGCTGCGCTTCAGTAGAAGCAGGGGGATGGTAATAATGGCGGCAATGGCTAGCCCCCAGAGTAGGAAGCGCAAAGCCGCCTCCTTGAACAACTGATCGACGTCATCGAGATAGATACCGGTATTGACGATCCAGTTCCACTGGGGAAAGCTCTTCAGATAGCCCACCTTCAGGACGGGATCCTTGGAACCGGCCTTGGGCCAGTAATATTCGACCATCCCGGCGCCGGCGCCGCTGACCGCCTTGATATATTCGTCGATCAGCACCTTTCCGGTCACCGCATCCTTCAGCTTGGTCATATCTAAGCCGTCCAACTCGGGCTTGGCACCTTGCATCAACAGAATTTTAGTCTGTGCGTCGTATATGGCAAAATATTCGGTTTTGTCATAGCGCATTGCCCTGACCGTGTCCATCGCCGCCCGTTTTGCGGTCTCAGTGGAAAGGCGTCCGTCACGGGCAGCCTGTTCGTAAAGGGCAATCACACCGTGAGCACACTCGACCAGGTTCCGGACTTTTTCCTGGCGATCCCTCATCAACAAAGCTTTCTCCGAAATCAATGTCACCACAAAGAGTGCGCTCAGCGCAAGTACCGTGATAACAATGATGACAGTCAATCGCCCATTCAGGGAAATCCTTTGTTGGTCCATGAACGCCTCCGCAATAACAGTATTAAGGGCAAAAAAGTCTATGTCGCCAATCCCAATCAATATGGGATTATAGGATCAAATAGTATTTCTGGTAGCTATGAATTGAAGCAATATTGAAGCGCATCTCTCATTGGCCTAGGTGTTATCCAGTCTAAGGGCAACTATCCGGGCTTCGGTTACCTATGGAACATTGCGTAAGGGCAGTTGGTGGGTGGTTGTTCTGTGTTCCCAGCAAGATCGCCAGAAACAAAAAAAACGGAAGCAGGAGGTACTCCCCCTGCTTCCGTTTTCAGGAAAAGCGGATTGTCTAGGTGTTATTTTTTGCGGCTAGCAGTAGCCTTGGTTACCTGCTCTCCCATATTGCTGAAGGCTGCGGCAGAGGACTGTGCGATCTGTTCAAACGCACTGTTGGCATTTGCCATGGCTTGCTGCATGGTTTCCAAGACATTGCTGTTCTGTCCAGGAAGTACCTTGAAGAACGACTGGAAGGCGTCCATCAGGTCATTTTTGCCACCGGCAAGTTGATCGGTCAGCAGGCGCGAAAATTCCGCACGCGAAGCATTGCCGATTTCAGCAATGGCTTTTGCCGCTTCAATCATCCTTTGCGCAGTTTCCTGGGCGTATTCGGTACGCAGCTTAATGATTTGTTGCGGATCCTTGGCAGATGTCTGCGCCTTAGCATTGGCAACGCTTTTCTCAAACAGTTCCTTCGCCAGATCACTTTGCAGTGCCATGATACGCTGAGAATTCTCAATCGAAAGTTGTGCCACCTTCATGGCCGCTTCCATGTTCTTGCGTTGCAGTTCACCAAATTCGCCAAATTGCTCGTTTTTTGTGGCCATGATGTTCGTTCTCCCGAAAAAATAATATTGTCGAAAAATCTGCCGCTAAGACCTTTATCAAACAGCGGGTAGATATTATTACACAGAACAGAAAAAATAAAAGGCTAGCGGCCGCTTTGCTCGTTTTGTCGACTTTTCTACCCTTCGAACTGGTGGTGAAACAACAAAGAGCATATTAGCCTGAAGGGGTTAAAAGCCAGCATCATCGTCAGTTTTTTGTGCGCCCCCCCCCTGCCGGATGCACAAAAAAGGCCCCCACATGGGGGCCTTAAGTCATACAGTCATAACCTTACTTGGATAGACCACCACCAGAAGGCTTGGGGGGCTCTGCCGCGGCAGGCGCTGCGGCCGCGGCCGCGGGGGCGGCTCTAGGTCTAA